>Ga0197143_1001099_pt1 | contig 24278 bp, 23 predicted proteins | sample GBS70_MetaG_FD_148603 | JGI IMG/M metagenome (GOLD analysis project Ga0197143, IMG submission 148603) | Sediment microbial communities from Great Boiling Springs, Gerlach, Nevada, United States - GBS 70_MetaG | ecosystem: Environmental > Aquatic > Thermal springs > Hot (42-90C) > Sediment...
GTGCCGCGGCCCTCCCCGCGGCCTCCGCCATGGACAGGACGGCGTCCTGAGGAGCCCTGCGCACAGGGACCCGCTGCACGGAGAGCATCTCCGGAGAGATCCTCGTCCCCTCCTGAATCGGGACCGCCGCCACCACGAGCTCCACCAGCGCTTCCCTGCTGTCCCTGCCGGAGGGGGCAGACCCGATGAGGGCAACAAGCAGCATCAGCCCGGTCACCCCCAGCCCGGCCACCACCAGCGTCCGCACCGGGAACGCCGGGGGCCTTCTCAGCCTCCTCCGCTGCGGCTCTCCCGCCGCTGCCTGCCCCGGCCTGCGAAGACCGAACCTGAACACCTCGCACCTCCTACGGGGATGCCGACCTGGCCGAGACAGCCACCGACACAGCGCTTCCGGTGACCCTCCGTCCGTCCAGCACAGGCCTGGTGAGCACGCTGGTCGCCCTGAACACCCTCGACACTTCCACCCTCACCGGCCTGCTCTGCACCAGCCTGCGCTCCGGCTCGGACCGGAACACCACGCGCTCCCTCGGCCTGATCTGCGCGTACAGGAAGCGGAGAATCCTCCCGCCGGGCTCGGAGACCCCGCGCTCCGTGGCTTCCCCGGAGGGATCCCACCTCCGGTCGGCGATCCCAACGTCGTACGTGTTCCCGGACCTCCACACCATGGTGGGGACCGAGTCAATCCCGGGCACCGTCGCCCATCCCAGCGCCGGGTAGGTCTGCCGGTCGAACACCTGGCTGTAAATCCCGACAATCCACGGATGGCCTGGCCAGGACGCCCACCACCCGAAGTAGAAAGCTCCCCCGAATCCGAACGCGGGCCCTGAGGGGATGCCGTTCGCCGGGTTGTCGAACCGGTCCCGGTACCGGTGAGTGCTCCACAGGAAGTGCCTCACGTAGTACAGCGGGTTCGTGTTGTCAGACCAGCTCGTCGGGAACCTGTGAGGAACCCAGTCCGTCCTCTGCCGGAAGGTGGGAATCTGCCAGGAGAAAGTGTGCGTGTGCGTGGTGTCCAGCACCTGTTCCACGTTTTCCACCCGGGGCACGTCCACGGCCAGTGCGTACCCCGGGAGGTCCTGCACCTCCTGGGAAACCGGTCCGTCCCAGTCCACCCTCACCGACACCCCGGACAGCGACCCGCCCAGGGCGAGCCTCACCGACTCCCTGGCGGCGGCTTCGGCGAACACCGGCACCCCGCCCGACGAGAGGTCTTCCGCCGCCAGTGCCCACGCGGCGGCATCCGCCCCGGCCTGAGCCGCCATCGCCAGCCGGTTCCGCTCCGAGTACACGGCCCCGAAGTCGAACGAGAACGCCAGGAGGGCCAGCAGCAGGGGCGCCATCAGGCCGAACTCCACCGCGGCGTTGCCGCGCCTGCCCAAGTCTCACCACCCCCTCTCCCACCTGACCACCACTCTGGCGGTCCTCTCCACGACCCTGCCGTCCAGGAAAGGCGCGAGCAGAGGGGTGAGAGCCCTGATCCTGGTCCTCACCGTCACCACCAGACGCCTCGCGAACACGGCCTCCGAGGGGCCCTCGTCGGTTTCCACCACGAACTCCCTCGTGCCGCGCAACACCGCGTAGGGGCCCACCCTCTGAAGCTCCGTGTCCGCCGGCTCGAAAACTCCCGACAGCTCCTGCCTCGGCCCCTGCACGTTGTTCCAGTCGCCCACGGTGACCGACCCGGACACGCCCCGCACCGCCAGGGTCTCTCCCCACCTCACCTGCACCCAGTTGGGCGCGTTGTCTACCTCCGTACCTTTCGCCAGAAGCGATGCCCGCCACAGTGGGATGGGGGCTGCCGCCGCGATGTTCCTGAACGGGAAGAAGAAGCCCCCACCCGAGCCAAATCCGACCGGGGGCAGCCACAGGAACCCACCAGTCCACCCCCAGGGGTAGGCCTCGTACGGGACCGTCGGGTTGTACAGGTCCAGGTACACGTGCGAGTGCGGGAAGTTCGCCACAGACCAGCCGAAGACCGCGTAGGACTCGACCACGCTTGCCCCCACACCGTAGGTGTCGACCAGAAGCGCCCTGCCGATCCCCGGCTGCCAGTAGTTGAACCTGTGGTCGTGGGACAGGTCCACGTCCTGCTCTTCGTTCGGAGCATCCGGGACGGTCACCCTGAACCTGTACGGGCGGTACCTCCTCACCACCGTCTGCCCGGGCCCGTCCCACCTGGCCTCCACGGAAGTCTCCGCGGGGTCCAGGGCAGACCCCCTGGCAAGAGCCACGCTCCTCGCAAACCCAGCGGCCCATCCCGGAAGCGGAGCCCCGTCGTCAAGGGCCTGCGACTCCGCAAGCTGACTTGCGAGACGCTTCGCCGCCTCTTCCGCGGCCATTCCTGCCGAAAGCGCCCTCTGCCAGGCCATGCCGAGGTCGATGCCGCCTGAGACAACCAGCAGAAACGCCGGGAGCAAAAGCGCCAGCTCAACCGCTTGCTGACCGGACCTGCCGAGCTTCACAGCCTCGCCTCCCCGGTGGCAGCCCTGCGCACCACCAGCCTGTCCACCCAGAACCCCGCCAGAGGGGTCAGGGCTCGCAACCGCACGGACACCGACACCGAGACCAGCCTGGACACCATCCGGTCCGGCTCGCGCACCGCGTTCCACTCCTCGTCGCGGTCACCCATGTACACGGCGTATTCCCCGACCACCCCCTCCTGCGGGTTCGGGTCGGACATGGCACGCCTCACGGACCAGCCCACCTGCTCCAGCCACCGGTCCGTCCTCCACGCAGCACCGACCTGCACCCGCTCCTCCCTGGAGGTGTAGAAGTGGCTGTCCCTGGTCAGCAGGGACCAGCCGTCTTGGGTCCTGGAGGTGTAGTCTCGCTGGAACATCCAGAATGCCACCACCACGGGGTTCGTGGACCACCCGAACCCTGTGCCCGCGACCGGCCAGCAAATCGGCTTGGGAAAGAAGGGAATGCAAACCACCCCGGTCCACACAATGCTCCCCCACAGGGTGCCGGCGAATATATCAAGTCCTCTGTCCGTGTAGTTGTGTTCGTGGGGCTGCCCGGGGACGGTCACCCGCTGCTTGGTAGCCCAGACGTCCTGGTAGGTGCCCATCCGGGGCTGGATCGCTCTGGTTTCGGAGGCCACCCAGTAGGTGGGAAACCGGTAGGAGAACCCGTGTTCCTCTCCCCACCGCAGGGTCGTGGACCCGGGGTCGAACTGCGGGAGAGGGACCACTGTCCTGATCGGGCCCCCTGGATACGGGGAGGTTTCCTCCGGAGGCCCTCCCCACCTGGCCTCCACGGACACCACCTCCGCGGCATCACCCACGGCCCGCCTGGCCGCCGCATCGGCCACCTCCGCGGCAAAGGAGGGAAGAGCCTCCCCTTCCACCCCGGGACCGACCAGGTCGGCCACCGCGGCCACGGCCACCGCCGCCGCCCTGGAAGCGGCCAGGGACTGCTGGTAGGCGTTCCCCGCCTCCAGCACCCCCAGCGTGGCGAGCAGCAGGGCCGGAAGAGCCAGCGCCCCCAGGACCGCAGCCTGGCCGCTGGAGAGGCGCCGGCTGCGCATGGCCGCCCCGGGACTTACCGGAGAGTGTCCGCGATGCGCTGGAAGAACGCCGCCAGCCGGTCGCGCAGCAGGTACAGCGCCCCCGCCACCCCCAGGGCGATCACCGCCAGGAGGAACCCGTACTCCACGGTCCCCTGCGCCCTCTTCTGGGCCAGCGCCGACCTCAGGCGCATCCAGCCCTCGAACAGGGCCCACTCGATCCTCGCTGCCATGCTCCGGCCACCTCCTCGAACTGGGCTGTGAGGTCATTCTAGACCTCCGCACCCGGGACGAGCAAGACCTCTTCGCCATGCGTCACCCGCGAATCCGCACTTCCGGGAGCTGGTTCACTCCGTCGAACCTGGCCGACAGGATCAAAGGGAGTGTCCGGTAACTCTGCTCCAGCCGGAAGACGGGAAGGACGACTTCCATGGCCCTGGTACCCTGGTCCGGCCCCAGCCGGATCACCCCGGTTTCCACCCCGCCGTGCGGGAGCACCCGCGGGTCCTGGGACGCTGGCCTCCTCTCGATCCGCGACCACCGATGGACCCTGCCGTCAGACCGCACCAGCACCCTCTCCGGGTACACCAGGAACGGCTCCCCCGACACGTTGGACAGCTGGTACCACACAACCAGCCCCTGCGGGTCGCGGTACACCTGGAACACCGCGGTCACTCCACCCTGGGAGACCTCCACGGCGTAGAACGCCCCCTCCTCGGTGACCGGCTCCGGGCTGTTCTGGACCAGCGCGACGGAGGGGACCGCGATGGGGAGTCTTGTGGCCCGGTTTGCGGCCGTCCGCTGCTCGGGACCGTGCCCAGGCGTTTCAGCCCTCTGGGGCGGTTGCTCTTCCCGGGGTGCGCTCCGCGGCGCCCGGGACTGCCTGGTTTCCTGGCCCGCCGGGCGATCCCGGGGCGGAGCCGTGTCCTGAGAGCGGGCCTGGCCCCGGACGATCACGCTCACCACGTCCGCGCTCCTCACCCCGCGCTCCACCAGGACCTCGAACGGGGCCAGGATCCCGCCGGAGTACACGTGGAGGCTCGTCCTGCCGGTCTGCTGCGATGCTCTCAGCCCGACGATCCCGTCCTCCGCCCTGAGGTACACCGACACCAGCCGGTCGTCGCCGACGGCCACGAACTCCACGGGCGCGTCGAAGACCAGGAACAGGTTGAACCCCGGGCTGATGTGGAGCCTGTGCCTGACAGTGCCGTCGGCCCGGATCACCAGCCTGGCAGGCGGGTTGACCTGCTGGGCCACCGCCGGCCAGGCCACCAGCGTGGAGATCACCGTGGCGATAACCGCAGCCCGCAGCTTCATCTTCTCCTCCTCCTTTTCGCTCCGGCGTGGTCACCACTCCGGGGACCACGCCGGGTGAGACAGAAAGTGCACGTACAGGGTCACCACCCTCCTCACGAATCCCCGGGTTTCCCGGTACGGCGGCACTCCGCCGTAGGCCCTGACCGCCCCGGCCCCCGCGTTGTACGCGGCGGCGACGAGGTCGGCCCTCCGGAACTCCCTGGTGAGCATCGCCAGCTTCCTGACCGATCCCTCCAGGTTCTCGTCGGGGTCCGTGGGGTCCACCCCCAGGGACCTCGCGGTGTAGGGCATCAGCTGACCGAACCCCAGCGCGCCCTTGACGCTCACCGCGGCGTGGTTGAAGCCCGACTCCGACGCCACCACGGCCATCACGAACCGCGGGTCTATCCCGTACCTTGCGCTGTACCTCAGGATCCTGTCCGCGACCCACGCGCACTGGGCCGGCGTGTAGCGGCGGTTGTACCAGCAGACGGTGTGCGCGTACCGCCCGACCACGGACCAGTACCGGCTGGCCACGCGCCGCACGGAGGCTTCCGCCTCCCGGCCGGCCGCCAGCACCGCCGCGGCCACCCACGCGAGCACCACCGCAGCCGGCCTCACCGTCCCCCCTCCGGGGAAGGCCGCGAGGCGGGGACCGGCTCCGGCCGGGACCGTCCCGGACCACCGCCCCTGCGGCCGCTCAGCTCGGAACGCACGTCGTCCAGCACCGAGTAGGCCCGGTCTCCGATCCCTCCCCGCAGAATGCGGAACGCCCCGTCCACAAAGCCCCTCTGCCTCTTGCCGGTGCCGCTGATCCTGGTCCTCGCCTCGGGGTCCGCCACGCACTCGTAGAACGCGCGGTGCTGGGGCCACGACCTCTTCCGGACTTTGTCCCCGACCCTCTCCACGTCCCCGGCGTCGAACCAGACGGTGAACCTCCAGCCCGGCGGGCAGGTCACCGTCCGCTCCTCCCACTCCCCTCCCCGGTCCAGGAACTTCCCGGCCTGCTTGCTCCACCTCTCCAGGCCCCGCACCACGGTCCGTGCCCAGTACACGCGCTGCTCCACAGCCCCGGCCATGTACCGGAGCACAGGCCACCTCTGCTGCCTGCCGGGCTCGCCGCTCACCCGCTCCTCCCCCCTTTCTTCGACCGCAGAGCCCACGAGATCGCCCTCCTCAGGTCTCCGTGCACCGCGATCCTCCCCGGAGAGGAGACCTCGGCCAGGGAGTCGAAGACCGGGGAGTCCTCGATCTCCCACGACGCCGAAACCCCCATCAGTGGCCTCAGAACCGGGTTGGACAGGACCGTGGAGATCCCGCGCCCGTGGCAGGTGGCGATCAGCTTGACCCCTCTTCTCGCGATGGTCCTGGCCGCGTCCACCTCCTCCGGGCGGCCGATCTCGTCGATCACCACGTACTCCGGCGTGTGGTTCTGCACCGCCTCGATCATCACCCGGTACTGCTGGGTCACCTCCGGAACCTGGAGCCTCCGGGCCCTGCCGATGGCGGGATGCGAGACGTCTCCCCAGCCTCCGATTTCCCCCGAGGTGTCCACCACCACGACCTTCCTGTTCATCTCGCAGGACAGGAACCTGCACACGTCCCTCAGCACCGTGGTCTTGCCGCTGCCCGGTGGCCCCACCAGCAGGACCCCCTTGCCCTGGCGGAGCACCCCGGACAGGGCCTGCGCGGCCCCGGGGACGTGGCGCCCAACCCGCATGGTCACCCCGACGATCTCCCCCCGGGTGTTCACGATGGCGCTGATCCTGTGCAGCGTGCCGTCCACCCCTGCCCTGCGGTCGTCCCGGAACCTCGCCCCGAGCTTGGCCACGATGTACGAGAGGTCGGTCCTGGAGACCGGACCGCACTCCTCCGCGACGACAGGCGGGGCGGAGTGCAGCCTGATCTCCGGGGGCCTGCCGAGGTCCAGGGCGACCTCCATCAGCTCGCTCCCCTTCCCGGCAACGGCCTCCCTGATCCTGGGCGGGAGGATGTCGACGAGCCCGGCGAGCTCCTGTCCAGGATCCTGCGCGCCCACCCCGGCGCCAGCAGCCTCCACCACACGGGATGCCTCGACCTCAGCACCTCCAGCCATCGCGCAGCCTCATCCTCCATGCCACGCCTCGCCAGCAGCGCCGCCACGTCCAGAAGGTCCCCGGGGGTCCCCACCTTGTTGGCCGCCGCCTCTGCCACGAGAAGCTCGAGGCCATCTTCCCCGGCAACCCTCAAAAGCCACCTGCAGGCCCACAGGCACGGGCCTGCGAAAGCGGTCCTGACCAAACGGGCTAGCGGCCTCCCGCGAGCCATCTCCCTGCGATCTCCAGCAGCTTCCACCACGCACTCTCCGCTGCCATGGCGACCGCGTTCCACAGGTCCGCCAGCGACCCGTGGCCTCCTCCGAGCCGGCCTGAAAGCAGCCAGACAGCGAGCGCTCCCAGGATCACCGCCTCCACGAGCCGTGCCAGCGCTCCCAGCAGCCTCCCCGCGGCCCACACCGCGAGGACCGCTCCTGCCAGGGTCGCCAGCCCCTCCACCGCTAGCCTCCCCTCGCGCACGCGATGGCGAGCGCGGCGGCGTCGGAGACATGCTCGTCGACCCGGTGGCCGAACAGCCAGAACACGCAGTCGCGGACTTCCGCCTTGGTGGCCCTGCCACTGCCTGCCACCAGCTTCTTGACCCTGGTGGGGGAAATCCTCACTACCCGGGCCTCCGGGCGGAACGCGGCGAGGATTGCCAGGAAGGCGCCCCGCATCTCGTGAGACCACACCGCGAACCTGGAAACGGGCCTCGAGGATACCCCGGACTCCACCGCAACGACGTCAGCCCCACAGGCGGCGGAGGCTGCCTCGGCGGCCGCCACCGCCATCTGGTGGGGACTTTCCATGTCCGCAACCTCCACTCTCACTGCCTCCTCGAGCCTCAGCCTTTCCCCGTCGCAGGAGAGCAGGACCACCGCGGTGACCCTGCCGATGTCCAGCCCCGCGATGACCACGCTTACCCGGCCCTGGCGGTCCTCCGGGCCAGCTCCCGGCTCACCGCCCGCCTGAGGTTCCTGATCCAGCCCTCCGCCACCTCGGCCAGGCCGGAGATCTGCCGGAGCTCGTCCAGCGTGCAGGCCGAGGCCAGGGCAAACGGGTCGGTGTTGCTGACCTGGACGATCTTCCCGAGCCCCAGCAAGAGATCCCCCAGCAACATTCCCCGCTCGGGCCCGGCAGCCGGCGGGACTTCCCCGGAGGGGCGGCCCAGGACTCTCTCCGCCACCTTCCTGACCTCTCTGGCAGGAACCCGGTTCTGGACGACCTCCCGCGCGAGCTGCACAGCTTCCTCCCCGGAGGAGACCCTGGCCACCTGGGCCGCGGCCTCCACCCCGAGCTCGCCTCGGGAAACCATCTCCTTGACCTGCTGCGGGAGCCTGTCAATGGCCTCGTACTTCTGCGCCTGCCTTCCGGAAATTCCCAGGCCTGAGGCCGCCAGGTCCCTGCTGAGACCCGGCTCCGAGCCCTCCTGCCTTCTCGTGGCCTGGAACACCTTCTTGCGCTCCATGAACAGCCTGGCCCGCTCCACAGGGCTCAGGTGCCTCCGCTTCAGGTTGTCGTCGATCGCGAAGAGCTTGCAGGCCTCTTCGGACGGTGGGTCCACCTCGATGCAGGGCACCTCCCGGAGCCCGGCCTGCCTCGCGGCCCTGGCCCTCTGGTGGCCGCACAGGATCGTCCCGTCGGGACGGACGATGAGGGGGACGAGGACTCCGTGTTCCGATATGCTCTGGACCAGTTCCCTGAACTCCCCGTCGGGGAGGTTCCCGAAAAGCTCCGTGGCGTACTGCCACGGCTTGAGCGAGGAAAGCGGCCTCATCGTGACCTGTGATGCCTCCGCCACGGCCCACCTCCCAGGAAGGGTTGCCACGTGCTCGAAGGAAATGTTAGCGTGTTGGACCGGAAACAGTCAAACCATCTGCCAGGGTGAGCCATGACGCATCCGTCCGGGCTGATTGCGGAGGCCAGGCAGGCGGGGGCCACGGACCTCCACCTCGTCCCGGGGCAGCCCCCGGCCATCAGGGTCGGGGGGCTGCTCCGCCGGCTGTCCCAGAACCCGGTGTCCGAGCTGGACGTGGAAGCCGTCCTGGAGGACCTGTGCAGGGAAAGCGGGGAGCGGCAACTGCTGGACGCGGTCTCCGGGACCTCAGGGGCGGTGGAGCTGTCCGCGGAATCTGCCCTTGCGGGCAGGGTCCGGGTCTCGGCCTACAAAGCCACCGGGAAACTGTGCCTCGCGGTCAGGCTCTGTCCGGGGGTTCCCCCGAGCCCCCAGGAGACAGGCTGTCCGGACGCCCTGCTTGCGGCCTGCGCCGCCAGGTCGGGGCTGGTGGTGGTCTCGGGCCCGACCGGGGCCGGGAAGACCACCACGGTGGCGTCGCTGGTGCAGCATGTGGCCAGGACCAGGAGCGTGCACATCCTGACCGTTGAGGACCCCGTGGAGTACGTGATCAGCCCGGGCCCGGCCCTGGTGACCCAGCGGCAGGTCGGCACGGACGTCCGGTCCTTCGGCGACGGCCTGCGTGAGGCCCTCCGCCAGGACGCCGACGTGATGGTCATCGGCGAGTGCCGCGACCCGGACACCGCGGCGTCCGCTGCCCTGGCCGCCCAGACCGGACACCTGGTCATCACCACGGTCCACGCCCAGGGGACCGCAGACGCTCTCAGCAGGGTCCTGGGACTGCTGGACCGCGCCTCGGTGAGCGGCAGCAGGCACCTGCTGGCCGACGTCCTCCTGTGCCTGTCTTTCCAGGTGCTTCTCCGCAGGCGCAGGCCGAAGCCCGGCCCCCCGGAGCTGTCCGCCATGGCCGCGGCCTACGAGGTCCTGGTGGTCTCAGGGGTGCAGGCCGCCCAGTCGGTGCTGCGGGAAGGCAGGTTCCAGGACCTGGCCGGGATCATGCGCGAGCACAGGAGCGCCGGCATGGTGACTCTGGCCGACTCGGTATCCACGCTGGTTTCCTCCGGGGAAGCGGAACAGGGATACTGAGGGCACCGGGCCAGGACGCGGGAAGACACAGAAGTCTTCCGGTCCGGGCTGGACCCGGCTAAAATAGGTTTTCGCCCAACCGGGCCAGAAACACCGATGCACAGATGGGAGGTGGAGAAATATGGCGAACACCAGTTCCCGTTCCGGGGCGCGCGGACGAGCCACCGCTGACGAGGCCCGGGAAGAAGAAAGAGTCCCGGCGTCCTCCAGACTCACCAGGATAAAGGCCACCTTCCTCGACCACGTCCTGTGGACCAAGTTCAACCTCAAGCTGGTCATGGACGACAAAACCCTCCAGGAATGGGTCCAGGAGCAGCTCGAGGAGCTCAACAAGATCCCCCTGTCCAGGTTCAAGCCCGTGCCGATGAGCCAGCGGACCCGCCTCAGCCCCTCCAAGCTCGAACGGAAACACTGGGTCCCTGTCCGCGTCGACCCCGACCAGTACCGCAAGGCCAGGTGGCGGTGGTCTGCCATGGGGATCCCCATGTCCGAGTGGTTCTACGAGAAAATCAAGAGTTACGCGGAGAACGTCGACCTGGACGCCGTGGAGAGAGCCATAATGGGCAGGAGCACGACGGAGGAGCCCCGCAGGAAGTCTGCCCGGAAGTCCTGAGCTGGCACAGAACTTGCCCACCTTCCGGAGGAGTCCTTTATCCGGGAGGTGATCCGTGTACCATGCACAGCCACAGGAGAGTCGTGCCCGGGATCCTGGAAGTCCTCGAGCTCGTCGAGGCCAGAGTCGGAACAGCTCCGGACCCGGCGACCGCCCGGGCCTGGGCACGCGCTCTCTCCTGGATGTCCAGGAACGTGGCCAGCCTGGCCCCTGACGGGGTCAGCGCAGCACCACCTCCGGACCGTCCTTCCCCATCACGACCCGGACGGACTGGCAGGACGAGGCGGCGGAGGAAGACAGGGCGAAGGCCAGCTTAGACCCGATCACCTCCTCCACCAGGCGCTTCATCGGGCGCGCCCCGAGCTGCGGGTCGTAGCCGCGCTCGACAAGCCACTGCAGGACCGCGGGGTCGCACTCCACCTGCAGTTCGGGCCTCCCGGGACGCGACCTCGCCCTGGCCAGGAGGTCGGACACCGCCGCCCGGGCAATCTCAGCGAGCACCTTCCTGCCCAGCGGCCGGAACGGGACCGCCCTCACCCTGTTGAAGAACTCGGGGCGCAGCCTGAGGCGGACCGCCTCCACACACCTCCTCATCGCCTCCTCCACGGCCCGCTCGTCCTCAGGATCCACCCCCAGGTACGCCTCCCAGCCCACGTTCGTGGTCATCACTACCAGCGTGTTCCGGAAGTCCGCCACCTTCCCGGAGGAGTCGGCCAGCTTCCCCTCGTCCAGGGCCTGCATCACCACCAGCAGCGCCTCCTCGTGCGCCTTGTCGATCTCGTCCAGGAGCACCACGCAGTGGCGCTTCCGCCTCACCGGCTCAGTCAGCTGCCCGCCCGCGTCGCTGCCGATGTACCCCGGAGGAGCGCCCACCAGGCGGCTGGCGGTGTGGCGGTCGTAGAACTCGCTCATGTTCAGGTACACCAGCTTGCCCGGAGACCCAAATAGCTGCCTGGCCGCCGCCTTCGCCAGCTCGGTCTTGCCCACCCCGGTCGGACCGCAGAACAGCAGCGCGGCGATCGGCTTGTCCACCGGGGACAGCCCGGCCCTGTACCTCCTGACCGCGTCCGCCACCGCCGCCACGGCCTCCGGCTGCCCGAACACCGCGGAGGACAGCGCCGCCTCGTACCGCCCCGGGTCGCCCTCGGGAGCCATCATGTCCTCCACCGGGATCCCGGTCATCTCCGACACCACCTGCACCACCAGCTCCCGGGTCACAAACCTGTCCCCGAGCGCTGCCTTCACGCACGCGGTCTCCAGGACGTCCTTCGCCTTGTCCGGCAGCCTGCGGTCAGGCATGAACAGGACGCTCAGGCGGATCGCCTCCCAGATCGCGTCCCGCATGATCCCGACCTCGTGGGCTCTCTGGAGCCTGTACCGGACCTGCCCGGACAGCATCCTGAACGCCTCCTCCTCGTCCGGCTCCTCCACCACGACCGGCTGGAACCGCCGGCTGAGAGCAGGGTCCTTCTCGATCACCCTGAACTCGTCCGGGGTGGTTGCCCCGATCACCCGGAGCCTGCCCGAGGCCAGGTGGGGCTTGAGCAGCTGCCCGGCTCCCGGCACCGCCCCCATCTCCGCCTGCCCCGCCCCCACGAGCAGGTGGATCTCGTCGCAGAACAGCACCGCCCCGGGGGTCGAGACAACGGCGTCCACCACGGCCTTCAGCCGCTCCTCGAACATGCCCCGGTACATGGTGCCCGCCACCATCCCGGCGTGGTCCCACTCGTAGATCCGCAGGCCCCACAGCTTTTCCGGGATGTCCGGGGATTTCTCCGCGATCTTCCTGGCCAGCAGGTAGACCACCGAGGTCTTGCCCACCCCGGCCTCGCCGATCAGGACGGGGTTGCCCTTCTCCGACCTCATCAGGGTCTCCACCACGGCCCGCATCTCGCGCTCCCTGCCCTCCACGGGCGGGACCGCGCCCCGCTTCGCCTCCTCCACGAGGTCCCGCAGGCCAAGCTTTGAGAACACGCTCTCCGGCTCGGACGGCCCGGACCTGCCCGGGTCCGGCCGGTGCGCCTGCCGCTCCTGCCGGTGCGGCCACTGCTCCTGGTCCGGGTCCCTCGAAGCCGCACGCTGGCTGTGGTCCGGCGGCTGCCAGGTCCCCACCCGGGGGATCTCGGTCCAGGACCGGAACTGGGGAAGCACGTCCGGCCAGGTGGCCAGCCGGGACATCTCCCGCTCCTGGTCAAGGCCCCTCGACCGCATGAGCATCCCAGTCTCGGTCAGCGAGCCGGCAATGGCCACCCACAGGAACTTCCACAGCGCCTCAGGAGGCGCGCCCGCCTTCCTCCTGGCATCTTCCGCCCGGATCACAGCGTGGAGGACCACAGGGGTGACAAGGCACGCCCCCGGAGCCGGTGCCCGCGGCTCGGCGGACTCGTCCTTGCCGCACGCCAGGTCCTCCACGTGCCAGGCCACCACCCGGGCGATGGCCCTCGCCACCGCAAGCTCGTTGACCACCTGCTGCCCCATCTCCACCGCCACCCGCTGCGCGGCGATGAGCACGCCCGCCGAGCTGCCGTGCAGGACGACCCCGCCGGGCCTGGTCATCGGCCACCGGTCCGGGGAAGGAAACCCGAAGCGGCCAGGGTTGACCGGGAACCCCGCTACCAGGTCGAAGACCACCGCAGCACCCTTGCACTCGGCGGAAGCCGCAAGCTCCCCGCTCCTGGTCCTCACCGGGGAGAGCGCCGCCACACCGGCCACGAGCCGGGTGTCCACACCCGCCCCGTCCGGCCACCACCACAGGACGGGAACGGCGGGCATCCAGGCCGTCCACTGCCCGGCGTCCACCCGGACGGAGGCAGGCGGTGCCGAGCTCAGAAGCTCGTGGCCCTGCAGGACCGCCTTCAGCGGACGCCTCCTCCCGGCAACAGCCATGGCTGCGGCGAACCCGGCAGTCCCCACAAGCGCCGCCGCCGCGCAGGGGAGCGCGGCGGCCACCGGGACCCTGAAGGAACCGATCCTGACCGGTGGAGCGCCGCGCGCGGGCTTCTGTCCCGCCGTGTAAACCGCCGCGCCCACCGCGAGAACCGCCGCCGCGAGCACCGGCAGGACCCCGAGCGGCATCCCCGGCACCGACACCCTTCTCCCTGAAACCACCACTCCGGACCCGGACAGCAGGTCCACGGCCAGGTGCAGGCAGACTCCGAACGCAACCCACCCGGCGACCCTGCCGTGCTCCGCACCGAGCCCTGCCCAAACCACTCCCGCTGCCACAGGGGCAAGGACCATCGTCCAGGCGCTGTGATGCCACCAGGTCACCCGGGGGGCCGCGGCGGACGCCGCCAGCACGGCTGCCCAGGCAGCCACGGGAGCGGCCAGGCCCACGGCGCTCGCCCGGACCAGGAAGCTGTCCCTGGAAACGAGCCCAGCGCCCAGGATCACAAGCCACGCCAGAGCCATCGCTCCCGGCAGGCTCCTGCCCCCGGCTCCCTGGCCTCTCTGCCCTGCCATCGGGTCCCCGAAGGGCCTGGGCCACACCGCGGCCTCGCAGACTGCCAGGAACACGGACCCCGCGGCGGCGGCGACCGCCGCCGGCAGCGCGGACCGCGCATCGGGAGCCAGGACCGCTGCGGCCGCCCCGGCGGCCAGCGTGACGAGCAGCGAGCTTCCGGACATTCCGGACCTTCCTTCCGTTTTCTTTCGGGACCACGCTATCATCGCGCAGGGCCGGAATTCAAACATCCCGCCCAAAAAGAAAGCGGGCAGGAGAATCCTGCCCGCAAGATGCGCACCCGCCGGTCCCGTGTCCCTACGAGGCCTCCAGGACGCCATCCAGCGCCCCGGAGACCTCCTCGTAGACCGAGTCCTCCAGGGCCAGGGAGAAGTCCTCCTCGGCCCTGGCGACCTCGAGGGCATCCGCCAACGCCGCCATGGCGGCGTTGTGGGCCGCCACCGCGGCTTCTCCCTCGAAGCCAAGCCTCTCCGCCGCCTCCGCGAAGGAGGAGGCGGCACCATCGAGGAGCAGGGCGCGGCACACCTTCGCAGCGGCCACGCCCTCCTCTCCGTAAGCGCCGTCCTCCATGGCCCGGAGGGCCATGTGGACGGCCTCGGCGCGGCCGTCCCGCCCGAGCGGGGCCCATAGGCCCCAAATCTCTGGACGGTCGGCAAGAACCTCACTCCCGGGACGCCCGGTGCTGTTGCACCAGGCGTCCCTGAATACCGATGACCTCAGGACCCCCGCCGTGTACTTGGCGAGAGCCCCGACGGTCTTGACACGGCACCGCCGCCACGCCTCCCAGAATGCCACCGGGAGGAACGCGGCGACGGGGACACCCGTCCTCGGCTCCAGCCGCCGGAGGGCCTCGACGGTGTCCCGGACCACAGGGTGGCAAACCACCCTGTGGTAAAACCAGGACCGCCGGACCCACTCCGGCCTGGCCGGAGGGGCACTCCCGCCGGGGTCCGGGGGATGAGACCACTCGATCTCATCCCCGCTGGCCCCCTCTGTGTCCACCTCCTCGAGGCTCGCCTGGTCCAGGGGCGTGAGCCCCTGGAGCCAGCTAGGCAACAAGGGCTGTTGTACCACCTCCTCCTCCTTTCCCGCCCCGCGGCTCCGCGCCAGCCACGGGACGGAGTTTCTTCCCGTGACCGGCACAAACCCCCGCGGCGCGGGCGGGGGAGGAGACACACCCAGCCGGGGCGAATCCCCGGCCAGGGCCCAGGGCCAGAACCGGCTTTCAAGGTGCGCACCCCGGGGAGCCCGGGGCACTCAGGATTCTACCCCACCGGGACCCTTTCCGCAATGTCCGCCCTGGGAGCTGTCCCGGCGGGCTTCCGCCCGGACTGCCCTCCCTTGCCGCGGAACCTCATGAACCCGGTGTCCCTGCGCAGGACCATCTGAACAGCCTGCTCGTAGACCTCGGACTCGGTGATGATCTGCCCGTGCACCTCCTCGAGGTACCGGATATAGTCCTCCACCATGGAGGTCACTTCCGAGTCCAGCTTGAGCTGCCTGGTCACCAGGGCCTTTTTCCTGGTGCCCCTCAGAACCGGCTTCTGCTCATCCATCCAACAGAACCTCCTTTCCGGTCATCCCCTACTTCAGCAGGGTGTCCTGCACCACCACGGGCTGCATCCTCTCCGGAACTCTTCCCTCGGACGCAGCCTGGTAAGCCTTCCACCTGATCCAGACCACCCTCCTCCGGTCGTTGCCGGCCAGCGAGAACTTCCTGGTCAGCCTCCCGGCTTCCACCTCGATCCAGCCGGCGTCCGCCCACTGCCTCCACACCGGCCAGTTGTCCTCCTGCGTCCCCCCGAGGACCCTGTGAACCTGGTAGGGCAGGATGGACACGAACTCACCCTCCTGGTACTTGCCCACAGGCTCCTCGGACGGGTCTCTGGACGGGCTTCCGTCGAACATGTGCAGGTTCTCCGAGATCCACATGCACAGGGCCACGAACTTGCTCGCAGCTTCCTGGGAGACCCGCTCCTCGTCCGGCCTGGACGCCTGCCTCCCCTTCATAAGGGCTCTCAGGACCGAGTCCCGGTCCTGGGCAGGACACTCGCTCCAGACCTTCCGGGTCACCGAGAACCGGTCTCCCCGCACAGGGTGCAGCCAGCCCATGTCCAGCCACATGGGCAGCCCCTCGCGGAAGGCCTCCTTGAAGCAGGCCTCCAGGAAGTGCCTGGGCACGACCATGGAAACCAGCCCCCGGTCCTTGGACAGCTTGAACTCGAAGGCCAGCGCCTCGGAAGGCTCCTCGGAGACCCTGGCCGCCACGAACCTGCTCAACCTGGACCCGAACTCCTTCGGAGTCAGGACCCTGCCCGAAGGCTGCCTCTGCACCTGGCCAGCCCCGGCAGCCGCCGGAGCTCCCGCGTCCCCGGCAGGCTCCCCGCCGTCTTCCAGCACCGGCACCCCGGCCGCACCGGCCTGCTTGCTTTCCACCGGCGAACCTGGAAGCGCTTCCAGGTTCCCGGGATCACCCGCCGAACCTGGAAGCGCTTCCATGTTCCCGGACCCGTCGCCGGACACAGTGAGCCCGGAGGGGGCAGCCTCCACCGTGGCCGGCGCCGGCACAGCCTCCTTCACAGGGGACGCCGCCGGCTCCTGCCCCTCCCCCCGGAAGAGCAGGTCCACGGCTTCCTCGACGGAGACCCCCCGCCTGCGGGCCAGGTCCTCCACGATCTTCGTGAACACCTTCGGAAAGACGGCCTTCTGGTAGGCCTCCTTCAGCCTTCCCATGGTCATGGGCCTGACGTCGATCCGGCCGTCCGGCCCCCGGACCACATCCTCCGGAGGAGTCAGCGAGAGCAGCTTCTCCCGGAACCCCTTCAGGGTGATGGCCGGAGGACACCACGCCTTGAAGGGCGGTACCCCAGAGGTCGACACCAGCACCTCCCCGGGCTTCCACCCCCACCTCATGTCCTCCGCCGGGACCAGGGGCTGGGCCCTCTCCGAGACCGACGCCCTCGGGTCCGGCCCGCCCACCGTCCAGCTGTGGGCGTCCGCGCTCCGTTGCCCCAGCAGCTGGCTGAAGTACATCGCCTCCTCCGGCCCCAGGCTGGCCGGGAACAGCACCACGGTCCGCATGTTGTTCAGCAGCCCGGTGAACAGGTCCCTGCCGTAGACCGCGTACCCCCGGTGGATGTCCTGCAGGGTCACCACGGTCGCAACCCCCCGGCTGCGACAGCTGGAGAGGAACTGCTCGAAGTACGGGATCCGCTCAAGCTGGGCGAACTCCTCCAGCACCAGGATCACTTTCTGGCGCTCGTCCGGCGCCCTCGGACTCAGCAGCATCTTGGTCAGGGTCTTCAGGAGCAGCCTGAAAAGGACCAGCGACTGCCCGGAAACGAACTTCACCTGGGGGATCCCGATCACGAACAGCGTGTGCTCCCTGAGGATGCTGCGCAGCTCGAAGGTCTCTCCCGGGAGCCCCGGAGTCGTGGCCCGGACGACCGTGGGGTTGTCCCAGTCCCGCAGGTACTTCTCGAGGCCGTACAGGGAACCGGCCTGCTTGTCGTAGCCGAGCCCGAAAAACCGGTCCAGCTTCCTCCGGATGTCAGACCTCTCCAGGATGGCGATGTACTTCTGGAGGGCCTCCGGAGTCATGTAGGACAGCTCCCGGACCCGGTCCATGTGCCGCCCCTCCAGCAGAGCGCTGCGCAGGAGGGCCTCCATGACCACCGCCTCACTGGTGCTCCAGAACAGGACCTGGTCGCTCACCTGGTTCGGGGAATGCCCCATCAGGATTGACACGTGCTCCCAGATGTCGTCGGACTCCGCGTCCAGGCCCTCCAGGATGTCCACCCGCACACTGTCCGGGTCCCACGGGTTCCAGACCGCCACCGTCCCCCCGCTGGCCTCCCAGAACCTGGCCGCCGTGGTCAGGCAGTCCGGTTCCCCGAACTTGATGTCCACGGCAATCACCGAGACCGACCGCTCCTCGGCGGCGCTCGCGATCATCGGAATCAGCACGCCCCAGCTCTTCCCGGCCCCGATCCCCCCGACGATGGCCACGTTCTCCACCATGTCCTTCATGGACATGCGCAGCTCCACCGGCCTCCACAGGCGCACGGCCCTCTGCAGCAGCTCCCGCGGATGGTACAGGCCCAGGTACACCGACGGCTGCCCCCTGGGAGGCCGGAACTTCGACAGCACCTCCCGGGTGCTCGCCCAGCGCCCCACCGCGGGACGGTCCCTCCTGCGGTCCACCAGCTCGCACCCCTTGGCGAAGACCGCCCACGCCACCAGGACCGCCATCACCTGGTACCCGAGGAGGAGCAGGGTCCTCCACCTGTCCCAGGAAGCGCGGAAAGCCGGCACAACCCCGCGTTCCAGGTAGGTGACCAGGTACTCGGCCTTCTTCAGGGCCGGGAAGGGGGCGCTGTCCGCATGGGCCATGGCTGTCTTCAGCCAGGCCTGCGCCCGGTTCCGCTCGAGAACCACCGACGCGTCCCGGGCCGCCATGCCCACCACCTGGACCACGCCGAGCAGTGCACAGGCGAGCCACGCCGCGGTGGCAGCCCTCCTGACCCTGCGGTACTTCTCCTGGAAGAACCTCAACCCCGGCGCCTCCAGGAAGTCCCCGAGCAGTACTTGAGGATCAGCTCGCCCGGGATCTCCCCCTCCAGGTAAGCCCTGACCATCCCCTCCACCGCGGCGCGCACCGACCCCACCCTCGACCGCGCCGCCCGCTTGAACTCCTCCCTGAGGGCGGGGTCGATGTCCACCGCCATCATGATCCTGGGGCCTTTCCTCACCGCGCCAGCCCGGACGCGAGGCTCACGCCCAGCAAGGCTACCTGACATACGGGATCCCATAGCCCTCCGGTATGCTCTCGATCGTGGTCTTGCAGCCAGGCGGGAAGCTCCACTCCCACTTGATGAACAGGAACACCGCGTACCCGTACTTCTCGTACACGTTCATCGACCTGATCTCGGGAGCGGCCCCCTTGAGGACCTCGTACTCCAGCTGTCCCGGGATGGTCATTTTCCTGAGCGCCTCGCGCACGTGCTCCACGGACGTGGACGCGGCGGTCCGCATCAGGGGTGCCCTCATCGCCTCCAGGACCCTGGAGGCCACCGTTGCGGGATCGTAGTAGCCGCCGGTGAGCGCCCACGCCGGGGGCAGGTCCACCGGGACTTCCAGGAGAATCATGATGGCCCCATCCCCGGGAAGGCAGCTGTTCCACCAGTACAGGGTCCAGGGCTGCACGTCCACGTCGGTCGGGTTTCCCGGCCACCACCTGGTGACCTCCGCGAAGCCATCGTGGATCACGGACAGGACCGCGTTGGTGCTCCCGGCGGGGTAGGTCCCGCCCAGCAGCTCCCCCGGCCCGGCCAGGACCAGGAGGACCAGGCACACCACGACCACCCCGGGCCGCAGCCTCACCCCGCCTTCACCGCCTTCCCCGCAAGCCTGGCCAGCACCACGAACATCGCAACGCCCACCGCGGCCGCAGCCACCGCCCCTGCCCAGCTCGCCTCGGCATCGAAAGCCTTCCCGGCGATCACCCCGGTCAGCACGGCCCCCTGCCAGGCCGCCAGGACTCCCATGGCCGCGCTGACCCTCTCCAGCCGCCTGCCCCCCACCGCGGCGTCCAGCAGGGCTCTCAGGACCAGCCACCCGTCGCACGCCGGGACGGGCATCAGGGACACCAGGAACAGGGCCAGGTTCACCAGTGCCAGCGAGGAAAGCCAGCTTCCCCACGGTGCCACCGACCCGGCAACCACGGCCACCGCCAGGTTGGCCGCAGGACCGCTCAGGTACACGAGAACCCTCCTGCCCGGGCTCGCGCGCTGGGCATCGTCAAGCCTGCACCACCCGATCAGCGGGACCAGCCCGACAAGCAGCGGGAACTCCTGCCCTGCCACGGCGGCCCTCAGGCGCAGCGACGGGCCCACGCCGACCTTGACCTCCCGCACCCGCAGCCCGAGCGCACACGCGGCCACGGCATGGGCCAGCTCGTGCACCAGGCCCCCGAGCCATCCCGCAGCAATCAGAGCAGCGAGCGTTACGGCCACCACCTCCTCACCGTTACCCGTACGCGAGCCCCAGCTCCACCAGCCTGTCCCTGGTCTCCTTCCACTCCCTCAGCAGCCTGTCCGCGTTTCCGGCAAACTCTTCAATGCTGTCGTCGTACCCCCCCCATAGCGTGCGCCACGTTCCGCGATAAAAAGGATCCCCCAGCTCCCTGCAGCGGCGCACGAAGGAGGCGTGATCCTCGTCGGCGGGCCAGGCTGCGGCCATGACCAGGTCCTTGGCGAGCTTCGCCCCCTCCACCAGGTCGGCGGCCACCCCGGAGCGCACCGCCATCCAGCTCACCATGTCCACGCAGGTCGCCGCCGCGTGCACGCAGGCGAACCAGTGGCGGGCGATCCACTCCTTGATGACGCCCCTGTACGGCTTGTCCTCGCCTCTCATCCACGCTTTCCTGTCCTTCACAACGCACTCCACGTACACGTGCGGGGTAACCACCGCGTAGCCGAGGTTCGAGGCGATTTTTACGCCGATCGCCCGCATCACGATCTCCGACCGCGGGTCGACCCGCACCAGGGCTTCCAGCTCCGTCTTGTACCGCACCTCCAGGGGGTCCATCTCTTCGATGTCCCGCGCGTCTTCCCTGAGGTGCCACCCGTCCGGGATGCCCTCGAGCTTCGGGAATCCCCCTGCAGACTTCCACGGCAAGCTGAGTATCCACCCACCCATGCGCGCGTCGAGAGTGATCCGCGGGTCGTCGCGGTACCCGTACCAGCGCTCCGTCGCCAGCGGCGGCACCGAGGACAGGGCCACGATCGTGGCCCTCCTGCCGAAGATCTCCGTGAGGGCTTGCCGGCTGGTGAACCCGCTCGGACAGCTCAGGATGTCCCCGAACTCCAACGGGCTGCCCGCTCTGGTGTACGCGACGAGGCACAGGGGAAGGTAAGGCTTGAGCACGTTGTACAGCCAGCGAAATCGGGGCTCGAGGTACTCGTCCTCCGGGCTCAGGCCAATGGCCAGCTCCACCATGTCAGCTTCACCTCCTTGCACTCCGGCTGCGGAGGCGGGTCCCGGCCCGGGCAACGCGCCGGTCATGCTCCGCCTCCTTTCCCGGAGCCGGAGTCTTTGCCGCCGGGCACCCTGGCCCTCCAGTCGCCAGAGTACATGAGGCCTTCCGCCTCTTTCACATGGTTCAGCCCGGCCACCTGCCCGTCCCACTGCATCTTGATGACCCTGGGCTCGCCGGCGTTGGCACCCGTGCCCGTGACAGTCACGTGCAGTCCACCCGGCGTGGACCGCTTCTCATCTATCTCTGTCCCCTCGACCTCCTTCACAAAAAACTGCCAGCCCTTCGGTGCCGCACCCGGGGCGACGCTCTCGGGTTTCTGCTCGACGGTGATGGACACCCCACCCCCTCTGATGCTCACGTCCTTCACCTGCATGCCCTCGGCCGCCGCCGCCTTGGAATAGATGTCCCTGAGCTCCTCGGCCGACATCCCCTGGCGGGGCACGGGGACGGAGGGGTCGGTCTGCCACGGGGCCAGGTCCACCCCGAACCACTTCTGGCTCCACTCCGACAGGCTCTGCCACCCGGGCGGCCGGCCGCCACCCGGCGCTGCCGCCGCGTCCAGGGGCGCGAAGCCGCCCGGCGCCGCCCCGGCAGGGGCTTCGGGTGACGGGCGGTGCCTCCCGGCCTGGCCGGCCCACCCCGAAGCAAAGGGCCCCCCTCCGGGAGGCGGCATCCGGCCGGTTCCCGGAGCCTGCCAGCCCCCCTGCGGGCCGACATCGCTGACCTGCACCACCGAGCGCACAGCGGGAACGGTGGGAGCGGGCGGGATGTACCTGGGAGGAACGCCCCCGCCGGCTCCGCCTCCGCCACCTCCGCCGCCATCCCCGCCGCCACCGGACCCGCCTGGGCCGGCACCGGCACCGGGAACGGTACCGGGGGCCCTGCCCCGCCACCTCAGCTGTCCGAAAAGCAGCCTCGAGGTCAGCAGCTGCTCCATGGTCCCGGTGAAGTCCCCGAAGGCCGCGCTGAAGTGCGCCACCACGGTCTCCACCCGGAGCAGCGCCATGATTCCGAGGAACGGGGCGATGACCAGAAGGGTGAACGGCATGAGGAGGCTGGAGAAGAACGCTCCCACCTGACTGCCCTCTCCGGGCACCGCGTTGATGACCGCCTCCGGCCCCCGGATGGCGAACCAGGCGACAACACCCGCCACGATGTTCGCGAGCAGGACGGTCAGGAGAGCGTTCAACACCCCCTTCACCCAGTGCCACGTCCACGGCGACGTCCCCCTGTACGCGAACGCCGCAAAGCTCAGGGGCGCGAGCAACAGCGCGATGGACAGGATCACCAGCGCGAACAGCTGCACCACGATGTACAGCGCCGCGAAAACCCCGTAAATCGCCAGGAGCGCCAGCGCCGCTCCGGAGACGAGAAGCGCGACCGCCACGGCCAGAACCAGGCCTGTGGCCAGGCCGGCCCACCTCTTGAGAGTGTCCCCCAGGTTTCTGGACAGATTCTCGAAGCTCCCGGCAATGCTCCCGCTGGCCCCGCCGACCGACCTCTCGAGAATGGCTATGCCGGTTCCCGCGAACGCTTCGTACGCGCTCCCCAGGATGTTCGACATGGTCCTGTTCTGCACCAGGGAGATCAGAAAGCCGGCCATGATCACCCGGAAGACGGTTTCGGATATCCCCGCGGCGCTCGTGCCCATCACGGCGCTGTAGGTCTGCACCATCCCCAGGAACATGTACAGGGCCACGCCCAGGTTGAGGAACGCCTGCCTCGCCCCGGTCGACTCGATCCAGTTCTCGATCTCACTGTGCAGGCACTGGTACAAGGGCCTGCATTGGCCCGCGCCGCCGGGAGCCGGGGCGGCCATGGCCGCCGGCGCCACGAGCAGTGACATCACCAGCCCGGACAGGAGAATGGAAAGAGCCCGGGCGCGTGCCACAGGCCTACCTCCCATTCCCGAATGGCCGGTACCGGCTGAAGACCCCCAGAGTGTTCTCCATCAGTTCTCCCAGGGTGTTCGTGGTAGAGGTCATCGCCTCCGCGGTTATCTCCATCGCCTGCTGCGTTCCCTGCTCTTCGATCTCCGCACGCCTCTGCTCCCCGTCAGCGATCTGCTTGAGGTTCTGGTTGGCCGCGTGGAGCTGCTGGGACACCACGGAGTTCTGCGTGGCGATGGCGTTCATCCGCTGGCCGATCCCCTGGATCACCACGGCCTGGGACTTCAGCATGGCCGCCTGTCCCGCCAGCAGCGCCTGGACCCCGGCCCGGGTGCTCGGGATGCTGGTCGCCTGCCGCCCGAGCTCCTCGCCGGCATTCCAGGCCATGCGCGCGCCCTCCCGGAGGTCGTTCCGCCTGTTCACGGTCTCCGCGATGGTCCTGGTTTCCTCCAGCCCGGTCTCCGTGGTCCGCGAGCTGTTCCCGCTCTGCATGCGCTCTTCGACCGCGTTCGCCATGACCATGGACGTCCGCTTGCTCTGCTTGCCGAACCAGGCGCCTGTCCAGGTGCTCCCGTCCCCGAAGAACCTGCGCATGTCGTCCACGGCCTGGCGGTACACCCACGCGAAGCGGTCTCCGGAGGCCTCCGCGAGCCTGGCCAGGACCTCGAGGATATCCAGCAGGGTCCTCGCGGAGCCGCTGTCGATGAGCGAGCGCGCCACCTGGAACAGCCTGGTGACCAGGTCCCTGGTGAACCGGTGGATCTCGTTCATGACCTCCATGGACAGGTCGTTCTGCCGGACGATGGTCTCCCACTCCGACCAGATGTCGCCCCCTCCGCCGAAACCGGGGCCGCCCGGGGCCGCCGCAGCCGGTTGCACCGGGACGGCCACAAGGGCCAGGGAAAGGAGCACGCACAGTGCGCGCGACACCGTGGTTTTCACAGCCACCACCTCCTCCGCGTTTCGCCGCTTTCCCTCACGCCGCGGGCTCCCGCTCGCCAGCCTGCTTCGGGGATACCCCGAGCCCCAGCCCCCTCGGACTGGACAGCGCGAGCCTGCGCACAGCCTCCAGAACGTCCTCACCGCACTCAGCGATCATCCGGGCCCTCACCTCCCTGTCCATCCGGTCCGAGGTGGCCAGCCAGTAGTCCATGCTCGAGGGTCTGACCACCACGGCGTCCCCCACCTTCCCGGCTCCGGTGTCACACAGCACCACGACCTCGCTGAACGCACCCTGGGCCCGCACGAGCGACCCGAGCAGGTTCCTGCACGCCGGGCCCACCTTCATGGCCCGCAGCACCTCGTCCCCGTAGGTCCCCCGCAGCAGGTACCAGACCTGGCTGTTGTTCAGGATCGCGGCCCCGATCCCGGAGTCCACCAGGTCGTCCGGCTGCTGGGTCACCACCAGGACCATGCCCCTGTACCGCCGCAGCCGCCGGTACATCTCCTCGATG
>Ga0197143_1001100_pt1 | contig 24268 bp, 21 predicted proteins | sample GBS70_MetaG_FD_148603 | JGI IMG/M metagenome (GOLD analysis project Ga0197143, IMG submission 148603) | Sediment microbial communities from Great Boiling Springs, Gerlach, Nevada, United States - GBS 70_MetaG | ecosystem: Environmental > Aquatic > Thermal springs > Hot (42-90C) > Sediment...
GCCACTTTCCCCTGCAATCGCTCCGCAAGCATTGACCCCTCTTGGCACACGAGACAGCCTCTGACGCCTTGTTGAGCCAACCCTTCCAGCAACAACGCAACTTGCTGCGTCCCTCCAGACCAATGTCGTCCCCATTCAGCATGGATCACTACGAGCTCTGCTTTGCAAGTGACATCTTCATTTGGCATAGATTACCACTTGCCTCATTTCATCTTGAGGCAGGCTGTTTCCCTTTTCAAGTTTGGACAAGGCTGGCATGTAGCAAATTATAGCGAGAGTTAAGAAGTAGTGTTATCGTTTAGTGAGGCAGTGTGTAAACTTAATCTTCTGGAGGAGCACATTTTGGAAGGGAGTGAGCAACGATGATTGAATTGGACATAGAAAAGCTCCGCAAGCTTGTTGAGTTGATGCAAAATGCTCAGTTAACGGAGCTAACTATACGCACGAATGAAGGGCGCATAACGATAAAGCGAGAGTTGATGATGGTTGCACAGCAGCCACAGCAAACTCAAACTGAGCAGGCAGAGCCAAAGTATATCACAATAAAGTCATCGTGGGTTGGAACATTCCATCGCAGTCACATTGCAGGTGGAGAACCGCTTGTTAAAGTTGGTGATGTTGTTGAGGAAGGGCAAGTTGTCGGGATCGTTGAATCGCTCAAGGTGCCGAACGAAGTTAGAAGCCCGAGCAAGGGCGTTGTGACTCAGATATTCGTTGATGATGGACAAGTTGTTGAGTATGGTCAGGTCTTGATGGTTCTTGAACCAGTCGCAGAATCAAAGTGAGCGAAACGTATCACTGGGGGTGAAGTAGCATGAATAGCAAATTGGCTCAAAGGCTGAGTAGTGCTCAAACGCTCCTTGGTATGCTCGTGAGCTTGATCATCATAGCTCTCCTAATAGGCACATTCTACATTGGCTATGTTAAGGTCAAGAAAGTTGAAGAGGAGCAAAGGAAGGCTGAGACAACATTGGGGAAGGTTATGGAGAAGGGGAAGGGTGTTGAATGCCTCAACAACTTACAGCAGTTGAGGCAGTTAATCACAATGTATCAAATTGATCATGGCTCAAACCCGCCCTCGCTTAAAGAGCTCAGCCCTCCACCTGGTGTTACCCTTAGATGCCCAGTAACTGGAGTTGAATACATCTACGATCCTCGAACTGGGCGTGTAACATGTCCACAGCATCCAAAATATTGAGCATCAGTTTCATTTTTGCCTTTCACCAATGCTCATAGTTGGGAGTTAAACTGGCTTTCAAATGTAAGTGTCAAATAATGTGGCTTTGAACAAAGGGGAGTGAGGATATGTTTTCAAAGGTGCTCATCGCTAATCGTGGCGAAGTGGCTGTGCGCATAATAAGGGCATGTAAAGAACTGGGGTTGCGCACGGTCGCTGTTTATTCGGAAGCAGATAAGGATTCGTTCCATGTGAAGATGGCTGATGAAGCTATATGCATAGGACCACCACCTCCGCGTGAAAGCTATTTGAACATAGCAAACATCATAAGCGCAGCCCTTGTAACTGGTGCTGATGCAATTCATCCAGGATATGGCTTCCTCGCTGAGGATCCGAACTTGGCAGAAATATGCTCGCACTACAAAATCAAGTTCATCGGACCACCACCTGAAGTGATAGAGTTGCTTGGGAACAAAATCAAAGCGAGGGAAACGGTTGAGAGGGCAGATGTGCGTGTTATACCAGGTCACAACTACGTGGCTGATGAAAAGGACGCAATTAAGGTGGCAAGGGAATTGGGCTATCCGGTGGTGATCAAAGCTGCTGCTGGTGGTGGTGGGAAGGGCATAAGAATCATACATAGCGAGTCCGAGTTGGTGAAGGCTTTCGCAGTTGCCCGTTCGGAATCTGAAGCTGCATTCGGAAATGGCACTCTCTACATTGAAAAATACATTGAGGAACCAAGGCATATTGAGGTTCAGATACTGGTTGATGAGTATGGTAACTTCGTCCACCTCGGCGAGAGGGAATGTTCAATACAAATACGCCATCAAAAGTTGCTTGAGGAAGCACCATCGGTTGTGACCGAAAACAATGCCAGGTTAAGGGAACGCTTAGTCAGGGCTGCTCTTAGAGCTGCAGCTGCTGTTGGCTATGTTAACGCTGGCACTGTTGAATTCCTTGTGGATAAGAATGGCGAATTCTATTTCATTGAGATGAACACGCGCCTTCAGGTTGAGCATTGCGTCACCGAAATGATCACAGGGGTTGATATTGTGAAAGAGCAGATACGCATAGCTGCGGGAGAGAAGTTGAGTATAAGGCAATATCAAGTTGAACTTCGTGGGCATGCAATTGAGTGCCGTATAACTGCACAAGATCCGAAGCGCGACTTCATGCCATCTTCCGGCACTATAACACAGTTCATCCCTCCGGGCGGTCCGGGTATAAGAGTGGACACACACATATATAGCGGTTACTTTGTTAGCCCACATTACGATGCGCTGCTATGCAAAATCATCTCTCACGGTCGGAATAGAAGTGAAGCGATAGCGAGGATGCAGAGGGCTTTGGATGAGTGCGTTCTTGAGGGGATAAAAACAACGCTACCATTGCACAGACGCATCTTGAACAACACTTTCTTTAAGCGCGGTGAGACTTATACCGATTTCATCCAAAGGCACTTAGCTGACGAGCTAAAGGAACTTGAATGAGTGCACCATACCCTTTGCTGATCGATGCGTTTACTGTGGCTGTTATGATGCCAAAAGCTTTCTCAAGTAATCCATGCTTTCTCGTATTGACTCAATCACTGCTTTGCTTGTTCTGTCCTGCTCATAGATAAGCCATTGTGTGTTCGCTTCTTTAATGGCTTGGAAGCACCCAACCAGGTTCACCTTGCCTTTACCGAGCTCTGTGAATTCTCCGTGAGCCCCATCCTTGAAGTGGAAGTATACAGAGCGCTCAATGTATCTCCTAATGAACTCAACTGGGTCTTCACCGCCGATGGTCACCCAATACACATCAACACACAACCGCACAACCTCTGGGTCTGTGAGTTCAGCAAGCCTGTGTATGCCTTTTACGCCATCAAAAGATTCAAACTCCCACGCATGATTGTGATAGCAGAATACAAGTCCTGCCTCAGCACATTTCTTACCGACAGCATTAAATGTTTCAGCTGCCTCTTCGTATGCTTTTATTCCTTCGGATCTTGCCACACCAGAGCATATCAAGAACTTCCCACCAACCTGCTTCAGGTATTCCATGTGTTCAGAAAGTTTCCCTTCATCAGCCACATCGTTGTAACCCACATGAACACCAGCAACAGCTAAATCTTGCTCTTTGAGCAACCTCAAAACTTTTTCAGGGTCAGCTATATTGAAGAGGTTGCCCGTCTCTATACCTTCATATCCGACCGACTTCACTTCTCTGAGGACACCTTCCAAATCTTGTCTTACTCGGTCTCCGTATATGATGAGCTGTATTCCGACTTTCATCTGCTTCATCTACGCTCACCTCCATATCTTTACCTCGTCATTAGGTTGATGCGGTTGACCACCTTTTGACTCACAATAAATTTAGCACATCAATGTATCCTTGTTTTGCACGTCCGTGAGGAAGCTTCGTATCCTTCCTCATCATGAAGGGGTGAATGTGAATGGAGTATAAGGATGCAGCTGAGAGGCTTATAAGGCTTTTGGAGGAATCTTCGTTTCGGTTGCTGGAGGAATGGCTTTCTGAAGCTCGTTTGTCGCATCCAGATTTTGAGCTACTGAAGAAAGAGGAAGCAAAGCCGTTGCTCTATTCGCTCATACTCAAGGTCATTCAGTTCCTTGGAGATGTTGAAGGCATCAGCGTGTTGCGCATAGGCACTCAGGTTGACTTGAAGAGCGTGTTTTATGAAGCAGCCTCTTTCATAGTTGAAGCTATAGAAGCCCAAACTGATCACATGATTGGGCATTGTAAGCGTGTGCGTCGGTCAGCTGGCAAAGTGGCGTCAATGCTTGGACTGCCAGATGAACAGATTGAGGAAATTGAATACGCAGCTGGCATCCACAACATCGGGCTTATAAACGATGCTCAGAGGCTTTACCTTCAACCAAGGAAGTTGACCGAAGATGAACTGAGGCGTGCGAGAAACCATTGCGTGGTCGGTGCTGAGATGCTTCGCCCAATTGAGTTCTTGAGCAGTATTGTGCCAATCATACTCTACCACCATACGCATTATGATGGTAGTGGTTACCCGGGTGGAATAGCTGGCGAGCAAATACCGTTAGGTGCTCGCATCATACACATATGCGATGCTTTTCATGCAATGATTTCGCCACGCCCTTACAGGGGCGCAATGAGCATTGAAGAGGCACTCGCCGAAATTGATAAAGGGGCAGGGAAACAGTTTGATCCGAAATTGATAGCACCAATACATGCGATCGCTCAGGAGATGAAACAATGACAATAGCAATGACACAGAACTAACAGCGCTTCAAATGATGACTATGTTTGCGGGGTGATGGGAGATGGGAGCAACTGACTTTGGTGTTGAAGAGTTGGTTGGCGAAATGAAGGAGGTAAAGCGTGAGCCAATACCACCATATAGACCTCTCGCACCAAGCACAATTGAAGAGACAGGACTTAAAGAGAGTTTCATCATGGAGCTCGCTCTCAAGACGTTGTATACGAGAGGAACGATGCTTGCAGGTGAGCTTTCAGATTCGCTTAAGCTCCCTTACTTTAACATCGTCCAATCCATCTTGAACAGGCTCAGGCATGAGGAACTTGTTGAGGTGAGGCGCGGTATAAGCAGGTTTGAAACACAATGGGAGCTTGCGCTCACTTCCAAAGGGATACAAAGGGCAAGGGAAATTTTTGAATACAACGGTTATGTTGGTCCAGCGCCGGTGCCATTAAACCATTACATACAGCAGATGCAGTTCAACAAAGCACAGTGGTCTGGTATAACCGATAAGCTTTTGAGGCACGTCCTGAGCGACTTGGTCATAAACGAGCGTCTGCTTATGAAGCTCGGACCAGCGTTCAACTCCGGTAAATCAATTTTCCTCTACGGTAACCCGGGGAATGGGAAGACATCCATCGCAGAGAGGCTTGCAAGGGCGATGGGAAGTGTCATCGTCATCCCTTACGCGATTGAAGTCCATGGGCAAGTAATACGCTATTTTGATCCAGCGTATCATGAACCGATTGAAGTCCCAACGAAGGAAGGGATAAGCGAGACACAATTTGACCAACGCTGGATAACATGCAAGCAACCGTTCGTCGTTGTTGGTGGCGAATTAAGGCTTGAGCATCTTGAGCTTCATTATGATCGTTCACTCAAGTTCTACACTGCTCCAGTCCAAATGAAAGCTAATGGTGGCGCCTTCATGATTGATGATTTTGGCAGACAGCAAGTTCCGCCAAGGGACTTGCTCAACAGGTGGATAGTCCCACTGGAAAAGCAGGTTGATTACCATACGCTCATAACTGGAGAGCAAATATGTGTTCCGTTTTATGTGCTCATCATCTTTTCCACGAACCTTAACCCAAGAGAGCTCGTTGAGGAAGCTTTCCTAAGGCGCATAAGATACAAGATTGAAGTTGGAGACCCATCGGAGGAAGAGTTCATTGAAATATTCAAGCGCGTATGTGCTGGCATGGGGGTTGAGTATGACCAAGAAGTTGTTGATTACTTGCTTGAGAAGCATTACAGGCAAGCTGGAAGGGGATTGAGAGCTGTTCACCCGCGAGATTTGATGCTTCAACTCGTTGACTACTGTAACTATATTGGCATCAAACCCAAGCTCACAAAGGAAATGATAGACATTGTGTGCGATACCTACTTCGTTGAGCTTTGAGCGATTTGTCATTTACCTCTACCACATCGTAAGGTGAGCAGAGAATGCGTTATGGAATCATCTCCGACATACATGGAAACCTTGAAGCGCTTCAGAGAGTGCTTGAAGAATTGGAGGATGTGGATGAGGTGATATGCTTAGGTGACATCGTTGGATATGGTGCTAACCCAAATGAATGCTGCCAGCTCGTTAGAGAAAGATGCTCTCTCATCATAATGGGTAATCACGATGCTGCAGTGATAGGGTTGATGGATTTGAGATGGTTTAACGTGGTTGCTGCTGAAGCACTCTTATGGACGAGGTCACAACTATCCGAAGAGAACATTAACTTCCTCTCGTCACTTCAAACTCTGAAGAACGTTGATAGGTTGTTTTTAACCGTCCATGGCTCACTGCGCCACCCGATTGAGGAATACATCCTTGATGAGCGCATAGCTTATGCTTCAATGCTTAAGATGCCGGAGGACATTAACTTGTGCTTCTTTGGACATACGCATGTTGCAGAAGCTTACTTGCGGCGTTTGAACGAGAAAAGTGTGAGCAGAGTTGAGATGTCAAAGGGCGGTAAGCTAAAGCTTTCCTCGGATGAAGTATACCTCATAAACTGCGGGAGCGTTGGGCAACCGAGGGATGGAAATAACATGGCTGGGTTTGGAATCTACGATGTGGAATCAAATGAAGTTGAAGTGAGGCGAGTCATGTATGACATTGAGACAACTGCAAGGAAAATACTGAAAGCAGGCTTGCCACCACTTCTTGCTCAAAGGTTGTTCTTCGGGAGGTGAGCCAGAAGGAAACTCTTGACATACGATCAAACATTTTATATGCTAAGAATTGGATACCCAAGTTTGGGTTCATGGCGGTTCAAAAATAAAATGGGAGGTGAGCGCTCATGGCGAAGACGGCGGGCGATATCATGACGAAGCGTGTGGTGTGTGTGACGCCAGAGACCTCGATAAGCGAGCTGACGGAGTTGCTGGCGAAGCACAAAATAAGTGGCGCACCAGTCGTTGAGGACATGAAGAGCAAGCGGCTCGTTGGAATAGTCACGGAAGCGGATGTGTTAACGAAGCCAGAAGGCGCAAAGCAAGTGAGGGATATAATGAAGAAGCGCGTTGTGACTGTCTCACCAGATACACCGGTTGATGAAATAGTTCGTATACTTGCGAAGCGCAAGATAAAGCGCGTCCCAGTTGTTGCTGAGGGGAAGGTCGTTGGTATCGTGAGTAGGGCAGACATAATCAAAGCGATGGCTGAAGCTTAATGTAGTTCCCCACCTGATCATCCTCTTTCAACTCAAGGGCAGCCATCGGTCAAAAGAGACCGGTGGTTGCCTTTTAGTTAATGGCATAGGTGAAGTTTGGTATGAAGGTAGCTTGCTTTGACATCGGTTCAAACGCAGTCAGGTATTTAATTGCTGAATGGGGAGGGGATGAGCTGAGGGAAGTTTGCATTGGTGGAGAAATAACTACTGCTCATAAGGCATTGAACGACAATGGCTATATAGAGTTTGAGAAGTTCACCCCATCGTTGGAAGCGCTTTCCAAGTTTGTGATGATGGCAAAGCAATATGGCGCTATTCCGATTTGCGCTCTCGCCACAGCTGTAATACGAGAAGCTAAGAACGCCGATGATGTAATTAAAGCGATTGAAAAGAAGATCGGCATACCAGTCGTATGCCTTTCACAGCACGCAGAAGCTCGCTTAGGATTCTTTGCATCACTTCATGGTATGCCGATAGTTGGTAAGGGGGAAAAAGTCGCATTCGCTGATGTTGGTGGTTGCTCAACCGAGATCGTAGTTGGCGATACATCTGGCTGCGTTGAATTTGTTGGAGGGCTTGATTTTGGTTCAGGCAAGCTTACACGCCGATTCATAAGTGCATACCCTATAAGTCGAAGTGAACGGGAAGCACTGCTCTCGTTTGTGCTTGCGTCGCTTAAAACAAGCGTGCCATCATTATCCTTTTGTTCACACCTCGTCATTTCTGGTGGCACTGCTGTCGCACTTGCAATGCTAAAACACGGCATTGACTATCCTTCCACCGATAGACTACATGCGACGGTTTTAGCAAAGGAGGAAGTTGCACACTTGCTTGAGAAGGTGGCTAACATGTCTTTGAGTGAATGCGAGTCATTGCTCAGGTTTGAGCCAAAGAGAGCCCCTTTGTTTTATGCAGGTGTCGCTATAGTCTTTTCGCTAATGGAGGTTGGTGGCTTTAATAAAGCTTTCATCAGCGCAAGGTGCTTGATGCATGGCGCATTGGAAAAGCTGATGCGCACGGGTGTTGATGTTACTTCGCCATGCCAAGTCAAAACGGTCCTTGGTGAACCTTGAACGGCTGAAAGCGTCCTTGGTGAGCTGTGATGTATTTGCGTGCTGCTTATATGATTGGTTCAGTTAGTGCTTTCATCCTCCTGTTGACCGTGTTCCCTATGCAACAAGGATTTGAAGGTGCAAAAGGATTGCTTGTAAGGCGAGTTGCTCAGGATGTTGAGCATATTTCATTCAGGCTTTTAAAGCCAGAACCTCTGCTTGTGCAGATTCTGAAGCTGCCCAGATGCTTAAGCAAAGGGATCGTGTTACAACCGACATTAGCCAATATCAGCTCCCTCGGTTTGCAGCCAATACATGCTATATCAAAACTTGCGCAATCCGCAACTGGTTCAAGAGTTGTAGGAGCTATAAACGGTGGCTTCTTCATGGCTGGCACCAGCGCATATCGCATGTGCCCAATTGGGTTGCTCATTATAGATGGCGAGCTCATCACGCCGCCAAACTCACGCTCTGCGCTTATCCTCTGGAGCGACGGGACTATAGGAATTGAACGAGTGAGCGGTAGCGTTTACATTCAGCTCAGCGACGGTAGAACTATACCCGTTATGGCGCTCAATCAAGGTATAGTAGCAAACGGTGTTTCTGTATTCACACCGAGGTTCGGACAAAGCACCCTTTGCCCTGATAGCAAAGACATCGTCCAAATCGTTGCAAAAGCACATAGCATGCCGCTTCGTCCAAATGCTCCTTTGGAAGCAACTGTCACATTTATCACAGGAGGTGGAGATATACCCATACCGAGTGATTGCATTGTGATAACTGCGAGGGGGAAGGCTGTAAGCACGATTAGCAATGTGCGTGTTGGTGATGAGTTACGCTTAATCGCGAACTTGCAACCAACAAAGGGAAACATTGTTTGGGCGCTTGGTGCAGGTCCAAGGATTTTGAGAGATGGCACTGTTAGCCTTGAATGGGTTGAGGAGAACTTTAAGCGTGAACTATTGTTTACTGCTTACCCACGCACAGCTGTTGGATTGAACGACGACAGCATCTTCCTTGTAGTTGTTGAAGATGATAACATTCGTGGTGGCAGAGGGATTGATGCTCTTTCGCTTGCTCGGCTTCTTTTGGAACTCGGCTGTAAAGATGCCCTCATGCTTGATGGTGGCACTTCAACAAGCATGTGTGTAGACGGTGAAGTTGTTACTCCCTCTGGAGGTGTGCCACGCCCAATAGCAAGTGCTCTTTTGGTTCATGATTTCTTACCAGTGGGTGAGCCGGTGCGAATTGTCATTGAGCCATCAATCATTCATGCCCTCCCAAAAGCGCGTATACCTTTGAAGTTGTGGCTTGAGGATGAGGCATGCCATAAGATGCCACTTCGTGCCCCCATCATGTTTGAGGTAAGCGACCCCGTCGTGAATATTGAGGGTGATGTATCACCGACACTCTTCGTTGCTGGGTCGCCAACGATGGAGACACCGAAGGAAGTTTTAGTAAGAGCAAAGGAGGTTGGAGGCAAGCTGGTTGGCGAAACGCGTGTCTTCATTCATAAGGCGCCCGAGATATTAACACTTATCCCACAACGCATCTTCCTTGAACCAAACGAGAGGGTGAAAGTGAGCTTGCTTGCCGAGACGAACGATGGTTATGAGCTATATTACGATCCAGACTCAGTTTCTGCAATCCTTGATCCAAGCATCGTTACCTTCAATGCAGGGAACATGATGTTAATTGCTGGTAGCAGAGTTGGTTCATCAAAGCTTTCTGTGGAGTTGTTTGGGGTGCGCGCACAAGCTAACGTTCACGTTGGCAAGTATTGGAAAGTGATTGAAGAGTTTGAATCGCTTGCTGGCATCACCACGAGATGTGTGCCGAACGATGGCTCAGTGAGCGCTCGTGCTGAGCTCGTCAACACCACAGCTTTCTCTGGCAACTCAGCGCTCAAGTTCACTTTTAACCTTAGCGGTGCGTCAGGAACACAGGCTGCATATGTCGTCTTCAACCGTGTTATTGGAGCACCACTTAAGTTGCGTTGCGCTGTTTACGGAGATGGAAGTGGAGTATGGTTGCGTGCGCAACTTAAGGATGCAAAAGGTGTGATACATCGCCTTACACTTGCTAACAGCATAAACTGGTCTGGCAAATGGCGCATTGTTGAGTGCGCTGTGCCAAACGATGCTACACCTCCACTCCTGCTCGATTCAATCTATGTCGTTTTGATTGGTGGCAACCCCGTTAAGGGATCGATACTTGTTGATCTCCTCTCAGCGCAATATCCACAGGGTGAATAACGCAATTCATACCCACACTGATTTGTTCCCTGCTCACTAATTAGAATGCCTTGTTCCTATAACCATTTGCGCTCGCTATTAACAGCGACGGTGTATAGTGGCATAATTGGATTGGCTACACAACATGTTGTGTTGCAAATGCTTTGAAGATACTACATATAGTAGGAGGTGTTTGAGATGGGAGGGGATCCTTTGGAGGATGTGGCGGTTGGTTCAAAGTCTTTTCAGCTTCCGAGGGAGACGCTTGAGTTCTTTGATGGAGATGAATTGAGGGCGCGTGTGTTTGTAGAAAAGTATGCGCTTCGCTCGGATAGCGGTGAGCTACTTGAGCTGACCCCGAGGGAGATGTGGAGGCGTGTTGCGAGGGAGATAGCTTCTGTTGAGCGGACACCCGAGTTACGAAGCCTTTGGGAAAGGAACTTCCTTTGGCTACTTGAGGACTTCCGTTTCATTCCCGGTGGAAGGATAATGCATGGTGCTGGTAACCCAAGGAAAGTCACTTTGCTTAACTGCTATGTCATCCCAATAAAGGACGATTCGCTTGAGGCTATTTTTGATGCTGCGAAGGAAGCAGCCAGAACTTACTCGTATGGTGGCGGGGTTGGATGTGATATATCAATTTTGCGTCCGAAGGGTGCACCAGTGAACAATGCTGCAAGAACCTCAACTGGAGCTGTTTCCTTCATGGAGCTATATTCCCTTGTGACAGGCACGATAGGGCAAGCAGGTAGAAGAGGAGCGCTCATGATAACGATACAAGATAGCCACCCTGATGTCCTTGACTTCATTGAGCTTAAGCGTGACCCAGAGAGACAGCGAGTGCGCTATGCAAACATCTCCGTGAAGGTTTCGGATGAATTGATGAAGGCTGTTGAAGCTGACGGTGATTTCACACTCAGGTTTGAAAACGAAGTCGTCAAAAGGATTGAAAGGAAGATTCGCGCAAGGGAACTTTGGAACAAGCTTGTCCAAGCAGCATGGGAGTGCGCTGAACCGGGAGTTATATTCTGGGACACCGTTGTCAGGGAATCGACAACGCAGTATGGTGGCATGGAAGTCATTACAACAAATCCATGCTCAGAGATACCTCTTGAGCCATACGGCTGTTGTGATCTTGGCAACATAAACCTATCAAAGTTTGTGCTCAATCCTTTCACCAGAGATGCTGCCGTTGACTGGGAAAGCTTGGAGAAGACAGCAAGGTTTGCGGTGCGCTTCCTTGACAATGTGCTTGATTATGCAGCTGATAGGCACCCACTCCCACAACAAAGAGAAGCGAGCTTACGTTCAAGGCGCATAGGAGTCGGGTTTACAGGTCTCGCTGATATGCTGTGCATGCTGCGTCTGAGATACGATTCGGATTCTGCGATTGAGTTTGTTGATAAGCTTTTTGAACGGGTGAAGAACATCGTCTACGACGAGAGTGTCAACTTAGCCATTGAGAAAGGACCGTTCCCGGCGTTTGATTTGGAGAAGCACCTTAGTTCACCATTCATACAAAGGCTTGATGAAAGGGTCATTGAGCGTATCAAAAAGCACGGCTTAAGAAACGCTGCTTGCCTTACTGTCCCACCAGTCGGTTCAGGTGCCATACTCGCTGGGACAACGAGTGGTATTGAACCTATATTCTCCTTCTCTTACATCAGGAGGAGTGAATCGCTCTCCCAAGAGGAATTCAAAGTTTACCATCCGTTGGTTAAGGAATACATGAAGCGATTTGGAATTGAGGACGAGGGTGAACTGCCTCCGTTCTTTGTCACTGCTCATCAGATTGAGCCAGAGATGCGTGTGCGCATGCAAGCAACGATACAGCGCCATATAGACCACAGCATAAGCTCAACAGTTAATCTACCGCACGATATTAGCGTTGAGGAAGTGAGCAAAATCTACATACTCGCATGGAAGCTTGGTTGTAAGGGAATAACGGTTTACAGGGAAGGTAGCAGGGAAGGTGTGCTCATCACCGAAGCTTATGCCCGTAAGACTGGCTTGAGGCAGAAACCGCGCCCAGAAAGACTTAAGGGTGTAACATACAGACGTGAGACACCTCTTGGGACTGCCTTTATAACCGTGAACGAACTCGTTGAAGATGGGGAACCAGAGCCTTTTGAAGTCTTCATAAACGTTGGGAAGGCTGGAAGTGACATCGCCTCGGTCTCTGAAGCTATCGGTAGATTGATCTCGCTTTGCTTGAGGATGCCATCACCGATGCCTCCCAAGGAAAGGGTGAAGGAGATAGTAGATCAGCTTTGGGGTATAGGCGGAGGTAGACAACTTGGCTTTGGCAAAAGGCGTGTGCGCTCACTCCCGGATGCCATCGCACAAGTGCTCGCAGAGCACATCGGTATCTATGAAGAACACCTCAATGCATTTCAAGTTGGTGCCCAGAGGAGAAGAGATGATAAGGCAAGTTGGACGAATGAGCGCGTAGGTGACATATGCCCAATATGTGGCAACGCAACACTCGTATACGAGGAAGGCTGCCAGAAGTGCTATTCATGTGGCTACAGTGAGTGTTAAACTCATGTTTGAGCGCTAACGGATTGGTTCTGAGCTTGGGGTGGGTTAGATGACGCCTCAATCGTTTTATGCTTGCGCGAAGGTGGTGGTAGTGTGCGGTCTACTATGCACGCTTAGCCAAATAAGAGGGCAGGTTAAGATGTTGGAAAAGCTTATGCATGAGCGTGTCTTGCTCGTTAAGAAACTCTCGCAAGTGATTGTGGATGTCGCTGAACTCCGTGCGAAACTACAGTATCTGCAGACAAGGGAAGGCAAAGAAATGATTGCCCATTCTTTCGGCTATATAGCTGAGGGAGAGAAAGTCATACGACCTTTAAACACTGAAACACCGAGCAGACAGATGTTGCTTGAGTTGGTTCCAGCCGATGTGGATAGCGAGGTGGCGAAAGTAATTTGTGAGCTTCATCAACAGAGCAAGGACAAAAATAACTTGTCAGCTAATGCTCTTAAGGAGATGAAAAGGATTCAGCGAACGGAGCTGAAGAAGGAAAGGGTGAAGAAGTGGGTAAAGTTAGCAACAGATGCCTGCTGGGTCGGCATGCACCATTAGCACTTTCTGCATTGAGCAGCGTTGTAATCGCCGTTTCGTTTTTCGTTGACGATTTGTGGTGGCTATCACTTGTTGCTCTCTCACCAGTCATCACTGGTATTTGTTTGCACAAGCGAAAGGGTTTGTATCCAGCGCTTTCCACATGGGTATTTGCTTTCCTCATGCATTTGTTGCTCAATCTCCCACTCGTGCCAACGATAATTTCATTGCGTTCCATAATTGCGCTACCGACTCACACTGCGTTTGTGTTGAGCATTTTTGTGTTACTCCTGCTTGCGGTCTTCCAGAGCCTTTTCTTTATGCCCTTAGGTTTCATATCTCTCCTTGCCTCACTTGAGCTTGGTGAAATAGCCTTGGCTTTTTTGTTTGCATGCGGTTGGGCATTAGCGGAGTGGGCGCGTTCTCTCGGTTTGATGGGTTCACAATGGGTGTGCATCGCTCATGCCATATTGCCCTGCACAACTATGCTTCAACTCGCTGAGTTGGTGGGTGTTTATGGACTTTGCTTTTGCGTTGTGTTTGCGAACGGTCTCTTTGCCATGTCGCTTTGTGCCGTGCTCAAAAGGGAATGGCGACGGGCGCTCTTCGGTGTCACCGCATTCGCCGTGCTTTTGCTTTCGTGGTTCTTTTATGGCAAGTGGGCAATGCACCAGTATGAAGAGGAACTAAAGGATGCGCGCAAGTGGAGCTATCTTAAGGTAGCAATCATTCAAGGCAACTTAAGTTGGCGTGAGAAGGTTGATAAGGGAAGTTTTGAAAGGGCTTTTGAGCTTCACATGGACATGACAGCTCAAGCGTTGACTGATCATCCGAAGATTGTTGTCTGGCCCGAGACAACTATAACTGCACCGCTTAATGAATGGGATAAAGCGAAGTTGGAATTGAGCGACTTGGCAAGGAAACATAGTGTTGACTTGCTTATCGGCGCCGTTGAGAGGGATAGGAGCGGAAAGATTTACAATTCGTGCTACGGTATAACAGCTAAAGGCGAGTTCATTGGAACTTATCGGAAGCTCAGGCTTGTGCCGTTTGGTGAGTTTGTGCCATTGCGTAAGCATGTTCGGTTTTTTGAGCGCTTCGCTGCTCACCCTCAAGATTTCACCCACGGTGAGTTCGTTAAGCCTTTGCGTTTGCAAAACACAAATGCTGCGTTGGCTATCTGCTTTGATTCACTGTTCCCTTGGATTACGCGTTTACAGGTTTTGCGTGGAGCAAACTCGCTTGTCATCATCACAAACGATGAATGGTTTTGGGGTGAGTGGATGGCAAGGGAACATGCGGATGTTGCGAAGCTAAGAGCTGTTGAGAGCAGGCTTTTCCTTGTTCGTGCTGCCAACTCCGGCATAAGTTGCATCGTCAACCCTCTTGGTAAGGTTGAGGCATCGTTAAACCTGAGGGAGCGCGGCAAATTAATTGGCACTGTTGGCATTCCGAGAGGTTCGCACGAAACCTTTTATGTTCGTTTTGGTGACATGGTGCAGTTTACGCTTACCTTGTTGACTGCTACGCTTATCATCATTGCATTTGTTAAACTGTGTCTCCATCGCCCATCAACATCATTTCAATCGTGACCTTGCCGACGGGATAGGGTATGTCTTGAGATAGGTGTGTAGGTTGGTCCAGATGGTGACAGGTCGCTTCGCATGAGTGTTATCTGCTTCACTTCAACCTTACCGAGTTGTTCACCTTCGTGCTTCCTTAGCACTTCAATCACTTTGCTTATCCCGTGAGGCGATTTAACCCTACCAATCGTGATGTGAGGGTGGAATTCTTTTTCCTCGCGTTGGAAGCCAAGACTTTCCATCGCTTCCTCAATCTGCCTTTGCAACTGTAGCAGGTGTTGAGTGTTGCTCACTCCGACCCAGATCACCCTTGGTTTTGTGAGGTTCGGGAAACCACCCACGCCAACAACATTGAACTCAAACGGCTCAAACGATGACGCAACGGACTCAATTGTAGCACTCACCGTTGGTATCGCTTCCTCTGGGACATTCCCAAGAAACTTGAGTGTCAGGTGAAGGTTTCTTTCCTCAACCCACTTTATGTTTCCCCCTGCTTTTGATGCTTCTGAAACGATGCTATAAATGCGCTTGCTCATTTCCTCTGGCAACTCAACGGCGATGAAGCTACGCACCTGTTTCACTTTTGCTCATCCTCCCTTCGCTTTGTGTCAGTCAAACATGCCGTGTAGAGGATGCGGATTGCATCCTTTACATTAGCTTATCTTGTTGTCATTCTGCAGATTGTGGTCAACCCTCGCTGAAAACGAGATGTGACCAACTCTTGCGGGGTGAGAGAGGAAATGCGAGTCCCATTGTCATGGCTGTATGATTTTGTTGAACTGCATGCGGATGTTGAGGAAATAGCAAACAGACTTGAGATGGCGGGTTTCTCCGTAGAAGCTATTGAACGCTTAGACGATGACTTTGTCCTTAACATTGAAGTGACACCAAACAGAGGCGATTGCCTCTCAGTTGAAGGTATAGCGAGGGAAGTAGCAGCCATATTCAACCTGCCTCTAAAAAGTTTTACACCACGCGTTAGTGAGGAAGCCGATGAGATTAGTAATCATGTGAACATCAGGGTAGAAGAGGAAGCTATGTGCCCTCGCTATTCCGCTCGCCTGATAAGCGATGTAACTGTTGGTGAGTCACCAAAATGGCTTTCTGATAGGCTTATAGCGTGTGGGCAGATGCCGATCAACAATGTTGTTGACATAACGAACTATGTGATGTTTGGTTTTGGGCAGCCACTACACGCTTTTGATTTTGAAAAGATTGAGGGCGCCACCATCATTGTTCGCAGGGCGAGAGAAGGCGAGAAGATTGTGACTCTTGATGGCGTTGAAAGGACGCTTTCAAACGACATGCTCGTTATCGCTGATATCAAAAAGCCTGTGGCAATAGCTGGCGTAATGGGTGGACTTGATAGCGAAGTGACTGAACACACGAAGGTCGTCTTGCTTGAATCGGCTCACTTCCACAAGTCGAGCATCCGCAGGACAGCAAAGCAATTAGGCATCCGCACAGAGGCATCCTATCGCTTTGAGAGGTGGGTTGATCCAAACGGAACTGTTAGGGCACTTGATATCGCAGCCGAATTGATAGCGTTGTTGGCGGGTGGGAAGGTCCACAAAGGGGTCATTGACATATACCCAAACCCAATTGAACCGCGAAAGATAAAACTGCGCATAGGGAGAGCGAAAAAGGTCCTTGGTATAGATGTGTCTATTGATGAAGCTGAAAGCTTGTTGGCAAGGCTTGGGTTAAGCGTATGCCGAATAGACGATGAGACAACTTCAGTTGTAGTCCCAACATGGCGCAATGATTTGGAGCAAGAAGCTGATTTGATTGAGGAGATCGCACGCTTATACAACTATGAGCGCATACCAGCTACGTTGCCAAAAGGTATCTCGGAAAGAAGCGGTGAGAGTGAAGTTAGAAAAATAGAATTGCGCTGTAAGGAGTTGCTGACAAGGCTTGGACTTAATGAGGTTATCACATTCAGCCTCACAAACAAGCAAGTCCAAGCAAGCTTCAATTTTAAGGACTATACCAATGCCATATGGGTTCGTAATCCCCTCTCAAGAGAATATTGCATGCTTCGAACAAACATTTTGCCATCGTTGCTTTCCGTCCTTGAGCACAACTTTAGAAGGGGTATCTCAGATGTGTGGATGTTTGAGATTGGTAAAGTCTACCTGATTGATGAGCGAACAATGCGCTATGAGGAAAGACGCCAGCTTGGCATCGTTATAACAGGGTCTTCTCATACAAGCACATGGAACATGCCAAAGGAAGCTACTGTTGCTGATTTTTATTCGCTCAAGGGGATAGTTGAAGAGTTGCTCAAAGCTATTGGCATTAGCGATTTTGAGTTTGTGCGTGCGTCGCATCGTGCTTTCCATCCATACCAAGCAAGTCACCTCATCATTAAAGGGGAGGTCAGTGGCATACTCGGTAGAATTCACCCGGATGTTGAGCGAGAACACGATTTCCGTAACCCAGTTTATGCAGCTCAAATTGATTTTGAACAGCTCGCGAAAATGTATTGCCATGTGAAGGCTTTCAAGCAATTGCCAATCTATCCAGCGGTCACGCGAGATGTAGCGTTCGTTGTTTCAGAAGATGTTGAGGCAAGCTCAATAGTGAAAGCCATATTTGAAGTTTGTGGTGAATTAGCAGATTCAGTGACGCCATTTGACGAGTATCGTAGTGAACAGCTTGGGCACGGTGTTAAAAGCCTTGCGTTCTCAGTAACATTGCGTGCACATGATAGAACGCTGAGCGGGGAAGAAGTTGAGCAGGTAATGGAGCGTGTTAGACAGGTAGTTTGCGAGCGCTTCAAAGCACGGGTGCGCATGTGAAATGAAGCAAGCGATGTTGTTTGAAAGGCTTGATGGGAAAAAGGTGATGTGTAAGCTGTGCAACAGGGGATGCGTTATCAATGATGGCGGGACAGGCTTCTGCAGAGCGAGGGTGAACATCAATGGAGAGTTGTTCACACTCACATATGGCAACCTGTCGGCAATTGAATCACGACCAATTGAGATAAAGCCTTTCTTTCATTACTACCCCGGTTCAACATCGCTCACATTCTCAACATGGTCATGTAACCTCAGCTGTGCGTGGTGTCAGAATTACCACCTTTCAAGTGTCCCACCGATAACTTCAAAAGCTGTATACACTCCAGCCCAAGTTTTAGAGATGGCACTTGAAAGCGGTGACGAAGGCTTATGCGCATCGTTCAACGAACCAACACTGTTGTTTGAGTTTTGCATTGAGCTTTTCAAGATGGCTAAGAAGAACAACTTGTATTGCTGCTTCGTTTCAAACGGATACATGAGCATTGAGGCGCTTGACGCTTTAATTGAGGCTGGCATGGATGGGATGAATGTGGACATCAAGGGCAAGAAGGAAGCATACGAGCGGTATTGTGGTGGAGCTGATGTTGAACACATATGGCAAGTTGCAGCTCACGCGAAAAGCCGTGGCGTCCATGTTGAAATTGTATGCCTCCTCGTGACAGGCGTATCGGATGACGATGAGACGATTGAGTGGATCATTGAGAAGCACTTGGAGATGCTCGGGAAGGATGTGCCAATACATTTCAACCGCTATTTCCCTGCAAAGTTTTTCAATGCGCCACCAACACCACTTGAACGCCTTGAGAAGGCTTATAAGATGGCAAAAGCAGCTGGCGTGCTCTTCCCTTACATAGGCAATGTGCATGGGCACAGTGGTGAAAATACCTATTGCCCAAGGTGCGGTGAAGAGCTCATACGCCGAAGCAGTTTCATGACCGTCAAAGTTAATCTGTCCGAGAAGAACGAATGCCCAAGATGTGGTGAGCATATACCGATTGTAGGTGTGGCAAGAACTTCTACTTGTAGCAGGTGGATGCGATGGAGGTGAGGATTGGTTGCTGATTGATAAAGTCATCGTTGGTCCGTTGCAGACCAACTGCTATGTCGTTGCTTGTAGTGAGACAATGGAGGGCGTGATCATAGACCCGGGAGATGAGCCATCAAGGATTGCAGCGGTTGTGAATTATCATGGTGTGAAGGTAAAAGCGCTCATAGCAACTCATGGGCATTTTGATCATGTCATGGCAGTTGAGAAGCTGAAGGAACTATACAACGCGCCATTCCTCGTTGGGCGCTTGGAGGAAGAAATAGTTAGACATGCAAAGCATCAAGCGCTTTTCTTTGGCTTCATTGCATCATCAGTTCCTCAACCGGATGCGCTTCTTGACGATGGTCAGGAAGTTGAGGTGGGCAAATTAAAGTTGTGTGTGATGAGTGCTCCGGGGCATTCTCCAGGGCATATTGCGCTTCTTGTGGGTGAGCATATCTTTAGCGGCGACATCTTGTTTGAGAATGGCGTTGGAAGAACTGACTTTCCCGGTGGTTCGTATGCGGACTTGGTTAGGACGATAAAGGAACGCATCTTCAACTTGCCACCAGATACACTTATTCATCCAGGGCATGGGCGTGAGTTCACCGTCGCTGAAGCAAGGTTGATGTTCTCAAGGTTGCTTTAAAACTGCTCCTTGCCAAAGTCACATGGCAAACTCGTTGCGCTTGAATTGTTAACCCATTGTTGTAGGTCAATTGATCAATCTCAAAGCGTTGAGGTGGTAAACGGATGTTTGCTGAAAAGCAAATCCTTCTAATACCCGGACCAACGCCAGTTCCACCGCGTGTTCTCAGGGCGATGTGTCGCCCAATGATAAACCATCGTGGTCCAGAGTATGAAGCCTTCTTTGAGCGCTTGCTTGGAAAGTTAAAGCGAATCATTGGCACTGAAGGCGATGTGATAATTTTTCCAGCTTCTGGCACTGGTGCTATGGAGGCTGCGCTTGTAAACTTGCTCTCGCCGGGTGACCCAGTCCTTGCTACTACCGTCGGGCACTTCGGCGATAGGTTCATAGACATAGCAAAGGCATTCGGCGCGGATGTGACCACCTTAAGTTTCCCGTGGGGGAAGGCTGTTGATGTTGATGATGTTGAACGCGCTTTTAAATCGGCAAAGAAACAATATCGTGCTCTCCTTGTAACTCATAACGAAACTTCAACTGGCGTGACTAACCCAATTCAACCCCTCGCAAAGCTTGCAAGGGAGCACGGGGCACTTATCATTGTTGATGCCATTTCATCCATTGGTGCAATTGAGCTCAAAATGGATGCATGGGATGTGGATGTAGTCATTGGCGGGTCGCAGAAAGGATTGATGACGCCACCGGGGATCAGTTTCGTTGCTTTGAATCAGCGTGCATGGGATGCTGTAGAAAAGGCTAAGATGCCACGCTACTACTGGGACTTCAAATTACATAAGCGATACATGGAGCGCAACCAGAACCCTTACACGCCTGCTCTCCCATTGCTCTTCGCGCTTGATGAAGCTTTGGAAATGCTGTTTGAAGAGGGGCTTGAAAATGTCTTTGAGAGGCATAGGAAACTGATGCATATCACAAGAGAGGGTGCTCTCCAAATCGGGCTTGGATTGCTCGCCGATGATGATGTGGCTTCATGCACTGTCACTGGTATAACGCTTCCAGAAGGAATTGATGGGCATGTGCTCATGAAGAGGTTGCGTGAGCAATACAACGTCATTGTGGCTGGTGGAATGGATCACATGCGTGGTAAGATGATACGCATCGGGCATGTTGGATGGGTGCACGAAAACGACATCTACATTGCATTGCATGCACTTAAGGAAGTCGTATCAAGTTTGAAGGGGTCCTAACACGGGCATGAAAGGAGGATGAACAAATGAAGGAAGTGATCGTTTCAGAGAACGCACCAAAGCCTGTTGGACCTTACTCACCTGCCATAAGGGTTGGTGACTTCGTTTTCGTTTCAGGACAAGGCGCAATAGATCCACAAACGGGAAAACTCGTTGGTGAAACCATTGAGGAACAGACACGCCGAACCCTTGAGAACATTAGGGCGTTGCTTGAGGCTGCTGGAGCAAGCATGGCTGATTGTGTTAAGGTGACTGTCCACTTAGCCGACATAAATATGTTTAGCAGGTTCAACGCTGTCTATTCTGAATACTTCCCAGACCCGAAGCCAGCAAGGACGACAGTTCAATCAACACTCCTTCCCGGTATGCTTGTTGAGATTGATGTTATTGCTTATGCGCCGAAGAGTCGTTAACATTCCCGCGCGGTTTTTAACCAGCTGGCGCAACATGAAGCTCAATTTCAAGAGGTCCGATTGTGAATGTGTCCTTCTTTGCTCTTGCCTCAAGGGTTGCTGGACCGTTTATGCGTTTCAATTGCTCCACTGCTTCTCCGAGCTCCAAAAACGAAATGACACCGTATGATGGTCTTTCAGTATCGGTGCGCATAAGCAAGCCGCGTTCCATTGCTATTCGGCTTAACTCGCCATAAAGCATGCTCGCAAGCTCTTGCATCAGCTCGCCTACGGAAGCCCTCCCGTCAACCTTCTTTGATGTGAGCACTTCACCGCCCTTGAAGACAAGCTGGTTGCGATACAACCTTATGTCAACGGGAACCTGCTCTCCAGCCATCACATTGCGCTTCGCGTAAATTTCAACGATGACACTATCGCCAACGCTCTTTATGTTGTCAGCGACGATGTTTAATATGTCCTTTTCCGTGAACAGTGTTGGTTCATCGCTTCCCGGGAGCTTGACAAGCATCCCGAATATCTTAACTGCCCTTTCGTTACCCTGTGCTGATGCTCCTTTCTTCCTTGCCACTGAATCAGCGTCATCAAGCAACTTCTCAAGCTTAGCCAGTATCTCCTCCTTTGGCAGTGAGCCGTCAACAACACCGATTAAAACGGTTTCCTCAGCTTTGTAGATCAACTCGCCCTTGACGAGCATGCTTGCGATGTATGTGTCAAGGCTCTTTCTGTATCGTTCAAATTCGGCTTTCATCATTTGCAATTCATCAACTTGTCTTCTGAGCTCATCAAGCTGTTTGCGAGTTGTTGCAAGCGAGCGCTTTGCAGTCTCATCAGCTTTTGCTATCTCTTCGCGCACCTTTGAAAGTTCCTCTTGACGGCTTTGCAATTCTGCTACTGCCTCCTTAAGAGCATTCTCAGTTCGCCTCAGTTCTGAGAATGTCATCTTAAGGCGCTCCTTTGTTTTCGTTAGAAGCGCCTCTGTGCTCTTCAGCATTTTGTGCATCTCTTTCAACTTTGTCTGAGCAGTGCTTAGCTGTTGTTTTGCGTCTGCTAACTCTTTGCTTACTCGCGCATACTGGCGTTGTGCGAGTGTCGTCTTCTCCTGTTCAACTTTCAGCTCATCGCTTAAGCGCTTAGCTTTGCTCTTCCATAAGCGATATGAGGAGCGTAACTTCGCTACCTCTGTGCGTAGCTCTTCTCTCTCCTTGAGCAAGGTGCCAAGCTCAAATAACGCTATCCTTGCTTCTCGGCTCACAGCTGTGAGCACCAAAACCGTTACAGTGAAAATAAGGATGCCAGTGAACACAGAGACAACCATCGCTGTATGGCGTGGGCGAAGGTGAAATATTGTAAGGCGCTTTTTCCCGAGCCTCCTACCAACCACATCCCCAACATAGGCTATGAATCCACTGACAACAGTGAGTGCAATAAGGAGTCCAATTGGATACACTGCAAAGGCACCTCCAAACCGCTTAAACGAGAGATTGAAAACGGTATGTGTTTGCGTCCATAAACAGTATGCAATCTATAGTTTGCATTTGGCTGTAGCTGGCACATCGTTCCTAAATATCCAAACTGATGCAACTGCGTTTTGGTTGGTAGCATAATCTGGTATTGATTCTCACACTTGCGTGGGGGAGTGATGCGGTATGCTTCACGCTGGTTTTGCTAAGGTAGACATAACTCCACCTATGAATGTATGGCTCAGTGGTTATGCTGCTCGCACATCTCCAGCCATTGGAATACACGATGAACTTCATGCGTGTGCTCTCGTGATGAGTGATGGCGAACGGAAGGCTGCGGTGGTATCGCTTGACTTAATAGGGCTTGACTTTGAGCTCGTTGATACAACGAGGGCTCTTGTTTCAGATTGGGTTGGCATAGACAACGATGCGCTTTTGCTCAACTGCTCACACACTCACTCTGGTCCGAGTGTTTCATCTCTTCGTGCTATGGGTGATGTGAATAAGGCTTATGTTCAGTTGCTTCCGATGAAGATTGCAACGGCGGTCAAGCTCGCCAGCGAACAGATGAGACCAGCAAAGGTCTTGCTCGGCATATGTGAAGGTGCAGTTGGAATGAACAGGCGTGAAAGGAAACCGAATGGCTCAATACAGCTTGGGAAGAACCCCGAAGGTGTGATAGACCCAAATGTGTATGTGCTACGCTTTGATGGAGAGGATGGTAAGACGCTTGGGCTTGTGATGCATCATGCAGCGCATCCTGTTGTGCTCGGTCCGAGCAATTTGCTTGTATCGGCTGACTACCCGGGAGTTGCAGTGAGAGCAGTTGAAAGTGTTCTTGGTGGGAATGTGACCGCAATGTTCCTTCAAGGGTGCTGTGGCAACATAAACGCTTTGAGGGAAAGACAAACATTTGATGAGTGTGAGATGGTTGGCATAGCCTTTGCTGGGGCTGTGCTTAGAGCTTTCGCGTTCGCACAAGAAATTAAACCGTTGCCACTTCTTTCAAAGAGGCAGATGCTTCAGTTGCCGCTCACCCCACCACCTATGGAAGAGGTTGAGAGAACACTTGATGTGTATAGCAAAGAGTTGAATGAAGCAAGGCAAGCAGGCAACGAAGCAAAAGAACGAATCGCAAGCGCAATGTTGAGTTGGGCTGAAAAGGCTAAAGAGTCGTTAGCTTCGGGATGTGAGCAAAGAATGCAACCGTTTGATGTGACCATCTTGAGATTGGGCGAAATCGCTATAGTCGGTCTATCTGGGGAAGTGTTCATTGAATACGCACTCAACATTAGAAAAGCTTCACCGTTCAAGGAGACACTCGTCCTCGGGTATACAAATGGTTGCATAGGTTATGTGCCAACGGAAAGCGCTTTCTCCGAAGGTGGTTATGAGGTTGATACAGCTTACAAATACTATGGGACATTCATGCTCTCACCAAAGTGTGAACAAATAATTTTGAGTGAGGTCAAGACGATGCTTGATGAGTTAGCACACTAACCACAACTGCGGTATTGACAGAAGATTTTTTTTTGCTATACTTAATCACGGAAGCGAAACCGACCGGTTGAGAAGCGCAAGAAAGAGGGGTGATGGTTAAATTGAGAGGGCATGTTAAAACAAGGAGGGCGCACAAAGATAAAATCCTATTGCTCAAGGAGGGATGTGAGATGAAGAAGCGAAGTGGATTTGGTTT
>Ga0197143_1001101_pt1 | contig 24241 bp, 19 predicted proteins | sample GBS70_MetaG_FD_148603 | JGI IMG/M metagenome (GOLD analysis project Ga0197143, IMG submission 148603) | Sediment microbial communities from Great Boiling Springs, Gerlach, Nevada, United States - GBS 70_MetaG | ecosystem: Environmental > Aquatic > Thermal springs > Hot (42-90C) > Sediment...
CCTACCCGCTGCCCGAAGCGCAGATGGACCGCTTTTTCGCGCGGGTGTCGCTGGGCTACCCGTCGCCTGAAGTGGAGACGCAGATTCTGGAGTCGCGCCAACTGGATTCGCCGTTGGAGCGGTTGCAACCTGTGCTGACGCCCGATCAACTGGTAGCGCTACAGCAGCAGACGCGCCGTCTGTATGTTAGCCCTGCGGTACGGCGGTATATCGTGGATGTGGTGAACGCGACGCGCCGCCACCCGAAGGTGATGCTGGGTGCAAGCCCGCGCGCGTCGATTGCACTGATGCTGGGCGCGCAGGCGCACGCGTTGCTCGCAGGCAGGCACTACACCACCCCCGACGATGTGCAGCAGATGGCAATCCCCGTGCTGGCGCATCGGCTGATGCTCCGCTCCGACACGACCAGCCCCGCTCGCGCCGAGAGCGTCATCCGCGAGATTCTGTCGCAAGTGCCCGTGCCAATCGGGGGCGACGCGCCATGAGAGAATATAAACTAACCGCGCTGATGGCGGCGACCTCGTTTCTGCTCTGTTCGGGACTGATGACGAACAACCGCCAGATGTATTGGATGGCGAGCGTGCTGGGCGCGCTGATGGGGGGCGCGTACCTGCTGGTGCGGCGCGGGGTGCAGCAGACCACCGTGCAACGCCACTGCCCCTCTGAGTTGATGGAGGGCGAAACGGTCGAGGCGCAGGTCGTTGTCGCCACCCGCGCACGCTGGGGACTGCTGTGGATCAACGCGGAGGAGACTGCCTCGGCAGGGCTTGCCGTCGAGCCGCTGCCGACCGAGCAGGACAGCCCCTTCACAGGCGTGATGCACTACCGCCTGACCGCCCTACGACGCGGCGTGCAACGGCTGGGACCCGTATACCTCACGCTCTCGGATCCGTTCGGGCTGTTTGTGCGCCAAGAGCGTGTGGACGACACGACGGAGGTGCTGGTGTTGCCGCGTCCCGTTGTGCTGCCACGCTGGAATTGGGAGGGCGGCGGGCGCGGGCGGCTGATTGCCTCCACGCTGCACGGCAAGCGCGGCGAGGGCACCGACTGGCACGGCGTGCGCCCCTACATCCCTGGCGACCCGTTGCGCCGTATCCACTGGCGTGCCACCGCGCGACACGGCGACTGGCATGTCAAGGAGTTCGAGGTAAGCCAACTCGCACCAACCGTGCTGGCGCTGGAGCAAGCCCCCATATGGCGTGCAGACGGCGAGGCGTACCCCGACTTCGACCAAGCGATACGCCACCTCGCGTGGATTATCCTCGAAGCGCCGCGGCAGGGCGTTCCGGTGATACTGGTCGGGTCAGGCATGCCCGAAGTGCGCCTGACGCCCGAAAAGTACGCTGACCCACGCGCACTACTGCGCCTGCTGGCGCACCTACAACCAGATGCTGACCATTCGATTTTGGATGACCTGCCCCGCCTGATCCAGCAGTACGGCGAGCGGTACCGAATCGCGCTGTTCGTCCCGCCGCAGGAGTACGCTGCGTTCCATACGCGCGTGCAGGGCTATCAGGCGCAGGGCTATGCGGTTGAGGTCTATGCGTGAACCGTCGTCGGAGCCGCCCGCCAAGTGGACGCTATACGGCATCCCGCTGCAGAAGGGGATTGCGCTGGGCATCGGCGCGCCACTGTACCTGCCGACCTACGGTAGTCCGATTTGGTTCGACCCGCGCCTGTTCGCCCAAGACGAGGACGAATGGCGTGATATTGACTACCGCATGCCAACCGAGCCCATCGAGGTAATCGGGCTGGCACGCTCGTTAGATGACATCCCGCCCGTGCTGGCGCCCTATGTGCGCGTGGTGGGCTGGATTGTGGAGCGCCCCCCTGAACCGCCCTTGCCAACGGTACCTATTTTGCTCGCGCCGAAGTTGCCTGCGCTGCTGCCCCCCGAAACGACGGTGGTGCTGGACGCGAACGCAGGCGTGGCATACATCGAGCCGAGCGTCGCGGTGCTGGCGCGCTATCAGGCGCAACTGCTGCGCACGGCAACCCATACGCGCTACCATCTGGAGGGCACACACCTGCCCGTGCGCACTTGGGATAGCCGACCAATCCAGGTGGGAGCCATCGCCGCCGATTGGGACGCCGTGCCCCAAGTTGCACAGGCGGGCGCGGAACTCGTGTGGCTGACCAGCGACACGCTGCCCGACGACATCCGCACGACGGCGCACGCGCTGGGCGGCAAACCCCTGTGGCTGCACCTAACCGAACCCACCGCTCACGACGACGCCTTCTGGCAATCACTTCTGCGTGCTGGCGCGGAGTTGCACCTGACGCTGTTCGTGGCGCAGGCGGATGCGCTGCAAGAGGCGACCGACTCGTTGGCGGTCGCACGCGAGGCGTTGCGCACGGAGCATGTACCCATCGGCACAGTGGAGGTCGGGCTCCTCGCACGCGACGAGTTGCCCGAGATGCTGGAGCCGCTGCCCTACGCGGTCGTTTGGGAGGTTGGGGCGTGGACGCAGGCGTTGGCGGAGCGGCTGTGGGAGGCGCAAGCGACAGCACTTACGCTGGGCGTGCGTCGCGCGATTACTGTGCCCGATGCCGACGCCGAGACACTCGCCCTCGCGTTGGGGCTGGAGCCGCACACGCTGATTGTGCCTGCGGACGCCCTTCCCGATGCTAAGACGCGCCTTGCGCTACTTAGCGTTGCCGAGTGCCGCGAGTGGCTGCTACTGCGCCTGCGCGATTGGGAAAGCCCCGCCCTGCGCCACCAGCCCGAAGCGTGGCTATCCAGCCGCGCTTCGTAGAAGCACCTGAGGTACAATTTTGTCAACGCGATGAATCGCCGATGGGTCGGCGCGACGCTGCTCAGCGCGGTGGGGTTATTGGGGCTGGGCGCGGGCGCGCTTTTGTGGGCAGTTAGCCGCGACGCACCGTTCCCCAGCGGGGTGCAACTGGCGGGCTACTCGTTGGCAGGCGTGCGTCCCAGCCAGCTTGGTCGCCATCTGGAGACCCTGCGCGCCGTGCTTGCCGAGCAGCCGATTGTCGTTGTGCAGGCACCCCAGCACACCACGCGCCTCAAACAGTGGGGCGTCGAACTCGATGTCGTTGCCACGCAGCAGGCGGTGCTGGAGTCGTGGGCGCGTGTACCCCTATGGGAGCGTCTGTTCGGCGCGCCGCGCGTGCAAGTCGCCCCACACTGGGCGGTTATCCCCGAACTGTTTCAGGCGCAGCTGGAGCGCTACCGCTTTCTGGAGCGCGCGCCGCGCGACGCCCGCGTGCGATTCGCTAACGGCGTCGTGGAAGTCGTCCCCAGTCAGTCGGGGCGGACGCTGGAACTGGAGCCGAGCCTGCAGAACCTGCTGTCTGCGCTGCGCGAGTTGCCCGCCGCGCAGACGCGCTTCGAGCTGGCGATGCGTCCCACGCCCCCGCGCATCCCCACCGAAGCTGCCCGCGCCATCACGGGCGTGATGGCAAGCTACACGACGCGCTTTCCGGGCTATCAGGTCTCACGCAACCACAACATTCGGCTGGCAGCGAGCGCGCTCGACGGGCGTATCCTGCTGCCTGGCGAGCGGCTCTCGTACAATCAGGCGGTCGGCAAGCGCACGCTCAAGCAGGGGTTCCGCCCCGCGCCAGTGATTTTGTATGGTGAGAAGCGGCTGGGCATCGGCGGCGGCATCTGCCAGGTCTCCTCCACGCTATTCAACGCCGCGCTACTGGGCGAACTCAAAATTGTGCGCCGCGCGAACCACTCGATTCCTGTGGACTATGTGCCCCTCGGACGCGACGCCACCGTAACCGACACAGGCATCGACCTCGTAATCGAGAACCCGCACGACCACCCCATCGCGATAGCGACCGAGTTGGGACGCTCGTCGCTCACCATACGGATATTGGGACAGCCTGTCGCGGGCAGGACAGTTGTGCTGAAGACCGAGCGCAGCCAGCCGAAGTCGCCACCCATCAAGCGCGTACCCGACCCGAACCTGCCTGTGGGCAAGCAGCGCATCATCAAAAAAGGTGCAGCGGGCGTGCGCGTGGTGCTGTGGCGCGAAGTGTACGAGAACGGCGTGTTGGTCAAGCGTGAGCGCGTGGCGACCAGCGTCTATCGCGCCCAGCCGCGCGTTATCGCCGTCGGCACGAAGCAAACACCCCCTGCACAGCCCGCGTCAGAAGCGGATACCCTGTCGCCGCGCACAGACGCCCACGAGGAGTGATACCTGTCGCACCCTACCGCACGCCCAGCAGCAGCTCCATCGTGAGTTGGTCGAGCCGCTCGTAGTAGTAGCCTCGCGCACCCAGCGCAGCGCGGTCAAATGGGTGCGCCTTCAGCCACGCCGCGTTCTCCCGCGAATACTGCATCCGCTCCTGAAGCTCTACATCCCACTGGCGAATCTGCGCCAGCAGCTCCTGAATCTCGGGGTCTTGGTTAAAGCGTTCCACCTTCTCCTTCAGGATAAGGTAGGTGCGCATGCAGCCCCGCGCAAAGTCCCACACGCCCTCCTCGTCTTCCGTGCGGTAGGCGTGCGCGTCGAAGTGGCGCGGACCGTCGTAGCCGTTGTCTTCCAGCAGCTTCACGAGGAAAAACGCGCCTTTGATGTCCTCCGCGCCGAAGCGAAAGTCTTGGTCGTAGCGGGTGAGTTTCTGCGCGTTCAGGTCGATGTGGAACAGTTTGTTGCGCTCGATGGCTTGCGCAACGGCGTGCGTAAAGTTCAGCCCTGCCATGTGTTCGTGCGCCACTTCAGGGTTCACCCCGCACATGCTGGGGTCGTCCAGTGTCTCGATGAACGCCAGCATCGCGCCGACGGTGGGCAGAAAGATGTCCCCGCGCGGTTCGTTGGGCTTCGGCTCCAGCGCAAACTTGAGGCGGTAGCCCTGATCCTTGACATAGTGGATTAGGAAGTTCATGCACTCGCGATACCACTGCAGGGCTTGGACGGGGTCTTTGGCGGCGTCGGTTTCCGTGCCTTCGCGTCCGCCCCAGAACACATAGATTTCCGCGCCCAGCTCGACGGCGAGGTCGATTGCGTGCATAGACTTTTGGAGGGCGTAGGCGCGCACTTTGGGGTCGTTGCTGGTGAACGCGCCGTCTTTGAAGGCGGGGTCGGAAAACAGGTTGGTCGTGCCCATCACCACGCGCATGTTGTAGTCGTCTAAGGCTTGCTTGAACTCGCGCACGATGCGGTCGCGTTCGGCAGGTGTGGCGTCGATGGGCACGAGGTCGTTGTCGTGCAGGTTCACGCCCCACGCGCCGAGTTCCGCGAGTTTCTGCACGATGCGCGTTGGGGGAATGCGCGGGCGCACAGGCTCGCCGAACGGGTCGCGCCCGATGTTGCCGACCGTCCACAGCCCGAAAGTGAACTTATGCTCTGGCTTCGGCGTGTAGTCTCCCATAATTTGCCTCCTCGCGCAACCGTAATTCGCGTTCAGGAGAACGACTCCTGCCATCGGGTACACTCTTGTGGAGGTTGTGCGATGGCGACACGAATTGAACGCGATGCGTTAGGCGAACGCGAGCTGCCCGCCGATGTCTACTGGGGTCTGCAGACCCTGCGGGCACAAGAGAACTTCCCCATCAGCGGTATTACTGAACCCCCCGTAATGATTGAGGCGTATGTGTTGCTCAAAAAGGCGGCAGCGCAGGCGAACACCGAGCTGGGACTGCTCCCTGAACACATCGGGCGTGCTATCATCCAAGCCGCCGACGAAATTTTGCAAGGCAACCTGCGCGATCAGTTCCCGACCGACATCTTCCACCAGGGCGCGGGCACTTCGTTCCACATGAATGTCAACGAGGTGTTGGCAAACCGCGCCATCGAAATCTTGGGCGGGCGGAAGGGCGACTATTCCATCGTTCACCCGAACGACCATGTAAACTTTGGGCAGTCCACTAATGACACCTTCCCGACGGCGATGCGCATCGCCACGCGCCTTGCCCTGCGCGAGCTGTTCCCCGCGCTGGACGCGCTGACCGAGGCGTTCGCCCAAAAAGGCAGGGAGTTCGACCATGTGCTGAAGTCGGGGCGCACGCACCTGCAAGACGCCGTGCCGATTCGGCTGGGTCAGGAGTTTGCAGCGTATGCGGCGACGCTGCGCAAGTGCCGCCGCGTGCTGGAGTTCGCCGCCGAAGCCGTCGAAGAGCTGGGCATCGGCGGAAGTGCAGTCGGCACGGGGCTGAACACGCATCCGAAGTACCGATTCCGCGTCGTGGAGCTGCTGCGCGAATGGACGGGGCTGCCGTTTAGACCCGCCGACGACCTGCGCGAGGCGATGCAGAGCCAGATGCCCATCCAGCTCGTCGGCTCCGCTTTGCGCACGCTCGCGCTGGAGCTGACCCGCATCGTGAACGACCTGCGCCTGCTCTCGTCGGGACCGCTGACAGGCTTCGCCGAAATCACCCTGCCCGCCGTGCAACCCGGCAGCAGCATCATGCCCGGCAAGGTGAACCCCAGCATCCCCGAAATGGCGAACATGGTCTGCTTCCAAGTCATCGGCAGCGCGACCACCATCGACTACGCGGTGCAGGCGGGACAGCTGGAATTGAATGTAATGATGCCCGTTATGGCGTACAACGCAATCTTCTCCATTCAGATAATGACAAACATGATGCGCCAACTCGACGAGCGGTGCGTGCGCGGGATTGTCGCCAACGAGGCGAAGTGCCGCTGGTACGCCGAGACCAGCCCCAGCTTGGCGACCGCATTGAACCCCTATGTCGGCTACGCCACCGCTGCCGAAGTGTTCAAGCAAGCCCTGCGCGAGGGACGCTCGATCATCGACATCGTGCGCGAGCGCAACCTGCTCACCGAAGAGCAAATCCGCGAGGTGTTCGACCCTTACAAGATGACGGAGCCGAATCTGGGGAGGTGAGCGCAGTGCCTATCCGAATGCTGGTAGCCGTCGCTTTACTGGGGCTGGCAGGTTGCCGACCTGTGGCTCACAACTCAAACGCCGATACACAATCGGCGCAGCCCAAGCTGCAGACGCCGTCTGCGACAATCGCCCGCCAGCCTGAGCTGCAGGCAGGCGCCCTCGACTTCGCCATCCGCCTGCTCCAACGGCTCTCTGCAGAACAGCCGAAGAGCAACCTGTGCTTCTCCCCGCTCGACATCCAGCAAGGGCTGACCTTGCTACTGAACGGGCTGCAAGACCCAGCCTATCAAGAGATCGCCAAGGCGCTGGGCTACCACCAGGTCCCCCTGGAAGAGATTAACGCCTTCCATCGCACGGTGGGGGAGCAACTCCATACGGAGGGCGACGCCGTTGAGGTGCGTCAGGCAATCGCGCTCTTTAGCGTGCTGCCGTACCGCTGGGCAGCCCCCATCAAGGAGCAGGCTGAGCGCTGGCGCCCAGTGGCGTTGTTCGAGCTGGAGCGCACGCCTGGACAGCCGCGCACAGAGCCGATACAGGCGTGGTTCCAGCAGCAGGGCAACCTCTCGCTCCCGCTGTCGCCCGAAGTCTGGGCGCAGGCGACGCGAGACTACACGCTCGCTGGAATGGTGAGCGCGCTCTCGCTGCGAGCCGAGTGGGAACAGCCGCTGGGAACAGCCCCTCCCGTTGAGTTCCAAACTGCCAGCGGGCAGAAGCGACAGGTAGCGGCGATGGCGCGCCTCTACAAGCAGTTGCCCTACCTCGACGGGGACGACTTCGAAGCCGTGGCGTTGCCCTATCGGGGAGGTCAGGTGCGCTTCTACCTGTTTTTGCCGCGCGAGGGCGTGCCGCTGCAACAGTGGATAAAGCAACTCAACCCAGAGCGCTGGCAGGCGTGGCGCAAGCAGTTCCAAGAGCGCCAAGTGGAGCTGTGGATGCCTAAATTTGCGATTGCTACCGAGCATGATTGGCAAGGTACGCTGAAGCAAATGGGAATCCAGCGCATCTTCAGCGACGGCGGCTTGCAGGGGGTGCTGGAAGGCGCAGAGAAAGCAGGTTATCTGGGACTGTGGACGCAGGCTGCCACGATCCGAGTGGACGAGCAGGGCACGGAAGCAACAGCAGGTGCCTCCGTACTCGCGTTCGTCCTCGATTACGAAATCGTTCGGATGAAAGTAGACCGCCCCTTCGCCTTTGCGATTGTTCACGAGCCAACGGAACTCATCCTGTTTTGGGGCGTGGTGCATGCGCCGTAAACAACTTCACTAAGGAGGCCAATGACGATGCCGTCGGAGACGATTCATCTGGAAGGGCACGTGATTGACTCGCTGACCCTTTCCAAAGTGCTGGACATCCTCTCGTCGTATGAGGGCGTGCGCTACGAGGTGCGCCACGCGAAAATCGGGCATACACGCGAAGAACCCAGCAAGTTCGAAATTCTGGTGGAGGCGCAGACGGAAGACCTGCTGGAACGCGTACTGGAGGAGGTGCAGCGACACGGTGCCTTCTTTTCGCACGAAGACGCACGCTTAGAACCCGCCCCCAAAGACGGCGTGTTCCCCGAAGACTTCTACTCCACCACGAACTTGGAGACCTATGTGCGCGTGCATCACCGCTGGATACCCGTAGAGAACATCGAGATGGACTGCGGGGTGCGCGTGTGGCAAGAGGGTGGGCGGTGGCGCGCGGCGACCGTGCCGATGGCGCGGGTCAAGCAGGGCGACCTTATCGTTGTTGGGCACGAGGGCATCCGCGTCACGCCTCCCGAACGGCGCGACCCGACCTCCGTGTTCGCCTTTATGGGCAGCGAGGTCTCGTCCGAGAAGCCGAAAGAGCGCGCCGTGCGCGCCGTCGCCGACGAGGTACGCAAAGCCAAAGCGCGTGGCGAAAAGGTGCTGTTCGTCGGTGGTCCCGCCATCATCCACACAGGCGCAGGACCCTACTTGGAACAGCTCATCCGCAACGGCTGGATCGATGTGCTGTTTGCGGGCAATGCGCTCGCCGCGCACGATATCGAAGCGGCATTCTACGGCACTTCGTTGGGCGTGTCGCTGGACTTAGGCTCCCCCGTCACGCACGGGCACCAGCATCACATCCGCGCGATTAACCGCATCCGCATGCTGGGGGGCATTCGTCAGGCAGTGGAACAAGGCGTACTCACACGCGGCGTGATGTATACCTGCATCAAGCACAATGTACCGTTCGTGCTGGCGGGCAGCATCCGCGACGATGGACCGCTGCCCGAAGTGATTACCGATGTGTTGGACGCGCAGGACGCAATGCGGGCGCATATCCCCGGCGTCGGCGTCGCGATTATGGTCGCCACCACGCTACACTCGGTCGCCACGGGCAACATGCTCCCCGCGTCGGTGCGCGTGTTTTGTGTGGACAACGACGCCGACACCGTGATTAAGCTCACCGATCGCGGCACGCATCAAACCTTCCCCATCGTCACCGACTGCCACTTCTTCATGAAGGAGCTGGCGCTCCATCTGGTGGAGCCGTTTCGAAAGGGGTAGCTCTACGGGGACTGCTGCGGCGGTGGGTTGGTCATGCGCCGTCGGATTTCGCTAATCGCCGCCTCTTTTGCCTGTGGCGGCATGTTCGGGTCGTTCTGAATCTGCTCGATGCGTTTTTGCAGTTCGTTGGGGTCAGGCTCCACGAACTGTGGCTGCGTGCTGCGGTAGGTGAAGAAGAAGATGACCGCCGCCGCCAAGAGGAGCGTAATCGCCACAATTGCCAGTTTGTTCTCGCGTGTCATAGCGCCCTCCCGACTACAGTTGTGGGGGCAGGTATAACTGCCCCCAGAAGTGATGCTTAGTACGGATACCACCCTTCAGCAGTCCACTGTCCAGGCAAGCCGTGCGGCACATAGATGTTGCGGAACCAGAGGATTTTGCCGCGTGCCATGCCTTTGGCGTGTCCGTCGGCGAAGACCACATTCGCGACGCGGTTATGGCGGTAGCGGGGCAGCATTCCGCAGCCCGCCCAGGTGCCGTTGCCGCGCGGGGCGTAGTCGCAGTCGCGCTCGAGGGCGATCCGCGCGTTATCCGTCGAGCCGCGCGGGTTGCCCACCGAGTCTGCCCAGTCCCACTGCCATGTGCCGAAAAACGGCCAGCCCCAAGTCGCGTCGTTGACGCCTGTCTCGGCAAGAATCACTTTGTCGGCGGGCGTATCGATAATCGCCAACGATGCCACACGATGCCGCGCGTCTAACTGTGAACTCGCCGTGCAACAGTTCCAGAAGTCCGCAAACAGGTCATAATGCACCCCGTACTGACCGTTCTGCTGGGGTGCAGGGTAGCTGGGACAACTGAAGATGCCCTCGATGCCCGGATACCACTTGGCGTTCGGATCCATCCAGTGCGGTTCGACGCGACCACTCTTGACATACGGGTAGATGGCGCCTGCCCAAATCACTTGGGGAATGTTCGTGCTACCCCCACCATATTGGGACATCGGCAGGAACTCGTCGTAGTCCTGCGCCTACTGCATAATCCCCAATCCCAGCTGGCGCACATTCGAGAGACAGGTCGTCTGGCGCGCCTTCTCACGCGCCTGCGCAAATACAGGGAACAATATCGCCGCCAAGATGGCGATAATCGCGATGACTACCAGCAGCTCAATCAGTGTAAATCCACGCTTCATCGCTATGCGTCCTTCGCGCTTCGTGCCCCGTTGTCGGTTGAAGCGCTTCAATACCTGTATTATACCACATCTCGCGTCAGATTTCTGCACGATGGTTTGGGGAACTTTCCTGCCTGTGTACAGGTCACCCAAGCAATATACCAGCGCACGGTTTGTTGGGAAGCCGTGCGCTGGGCGTGGCGTTCCAAGCGCAAGTCAGCAGCAGCTTATCGCCTGGTGGGAGCGCCGTAGCCTGCAGGGGGCTGATAGGGCGCGGGGTTTGCGCCCTGAGGCGCGGCGGGCGCGCTCGGCGGCGGCGAACCCATCGGACCCGCGCCGTAGCGCGGAATCTCGCTCTCGCTAATCGTGGGTGCAGGCGACGCTATCCAACGATACACAAAAAACCCCAGCACCGCCAGCACTACCACGATGAGCCCTATCGCCACAGGCGTCGGGATCTCTTGCTTCATTCAAGCACCTCTCAGCGTACCCAGTCGTTTTCGCTCTGCGCCGTCAGCGACCAGTTCCAAGGCACCTTTACCGCACCGCGACGAATGGCTTTCGCATGTCCGTCTGCAAAGGTGAAGACCGCCATTCGGTGGTGTCGATAGCGCACCTGACCGTAGCCCAAGTCGGGGTTCCAAGTGCTGTTGGGATCCCAGACGGAGCGCGGCACATCGCGGTCTAAGATGTCCCACAGCGGGTCTGCATCGCCTTGCGGGAAGCGTCCGCCGTTCCAACAGGTCTGTTGTGAGGGCCACCAGCAAAAGTTCGCCGACGACGCCCAATCCCACCCTTCAATCTGGGTTGCGTCGCCGTAGACAATCGTCTCCGCAGGGTGGGTCAGAATCGCGTCCGAGTCTGCAATATAGCAGCGCCCAGGTCCAAACGGACAGCTGTTGTCCCACACCACGGGTGAGAAGTGGACATTCATGCTGTAGTTGAACGCCCGCGCGACTCCCGATGGGCAGATGCGAATCTCGCTACCGCGCGCTTGGTCGGTATAGGTGTTCCAGTTATCGCCTGTGCCAGCCTTGATGTAGGGCGAGATACGGAAGAACCAGTGCCCGTTGCCCAGCGGAGGGAAGTCGAACCATGGCGTGAACCACATCTCGTCATAGTCGGACAAGTACATGCGCGTTGCCAGCCCCATCTGCTTGTGGTTGCTCACACAGGTCGTCTGGCGCGCCTTCTCACGCGCCTGCGCAAACACAGGGAACAGAATCGCCGCTAAAATGGCGATAATCGCGATAACTACCAGCAGCTCAATCAGCGTAAATCCACGCTTCATCGCTATGCCTCCTTCGCGCTTCGTGCTCCGTCGTCGGTTGAAGCGCTTCAACTTTGCATATTATACCACACTCGAAGGGCAATTCCTGCTGGTTTGTTGGTGAAATCCGCCGAAATTGCGGAGGATTCTGTGGGTCAGGTATACTTTTGCGTGTCGGTGCGCAAGTCGGTATCGGCGGGTGGGCAGGTGCAGCCGCGTAAACGCAAGCGTCGTCGCTGGTGGAGGCGGCTGCTGGCGTACCTTACATTGCTATTTTTGATACTCCTGCTGGGCGGGATGACCTTCGTAGGGGTGCTGTATTACCAAGTGGCGCAGATGATACCTTCCGTAAGTGCGATTGAGACCTACCAGCCGCGTGAGCCGAGTTTTATCTACTCGGCGGACGGGGTGCAGTTGGCGCGAATCGCCGAAGAGTATCGCGAGCCCGCCACGCTGGAAGAGATTCCCAAGCACCTCATCAACGCCACGATTGCCAAAGAGGATCGTCGCTTTTGGCAGCACAGAGGGGTGGACTGGCGCGGCACGGTGCGTGCCTTGTGGGTGAACCTCACGGAAGGCGACATCCGACAGGGTGGTAGCACAATCACTCAGCAACTGGCGCGCAATGTGTTCCTGACGCAGAAGCGCACTTTCGCCCGCAAGATTCAGGAGATTATCTTAGCGCAAGAGATGGAGCGTCGCCTGACCAAAGAGCGCATTCTGGAACTTTACCTCAATCAGGTCTACTACGGCAACGGTGCGTATGGGGTCAAGGCGGCGGCGCGTGTCTACTTCAACAAGCCGTTGGAACGGCTCACCTTAGCCGAGTGCGCACTGTTGGCGTCGCTGCCCCAGCGACCATCGGCGTATAACCCGTTCAGCAACCCCGACGAGGCAATTTTTCAGCGCAACTTGACGCTGAACCTGATGGCGCGCGAGGGCTACATCACGCCCGACCAGCGCGATGCCGCCAAAGCCGAGCCGCTGCGCTTGGCACGCAGCCGACCCCAGACACGGTTCCTTGCGCCCTACTTCGTGATGGATGTGCTGCGCGAACTGGAACGGCTGTACGGGCGCGAACTGTTATTACAGGGCAATCTGAAGGTTCACACTACGCTGCACTGGGAGATGCAACGCGCGGCGGAGGATGCCCTTCGGCGCGGGGTGCAGGCGTTTTCGGCGCAGGGCGTCACGCAGGGCGCGGTCGTGCTGATTGACCTGCGCACAAGCGAGATTCGCGCGCTGGTTGGCGGGGTCGACTTTCGCAAGTCGCAGTACAATAACATCACGCAGGGGCGACGGCAGCCTGGCTCAGCGTTCAAACCTATCGTGTACGCCACAGCGTTTGAGCTGGGCAAACTCACGCCCAACTCCGTGCTGTCCGACACGCCGATTAGCCTGCCCAGTGGCGTGCCTGGCAAGTATTGGCGTCCGCAGAACGCCGACGGCAGGTTTCGTGGGCGTGTAAGCGTCACGCGCGCGCTGGCATCGTCCATCAATATTCCTGCCGTACGCGCGGCGCAACTGGTCGGTGCCGATAAGGTCGCCGAGTTCGCCCGCACGCGCTTCGGTATCGAGTCGCCGTTAGACCCCGTGCTGCCCCTGGCGCTGGGCGCGTCAGCGGTCAAGCCCATCGAACTCGCCCGCGCCTACAGCGTGTTTGCGCTGGGGGGCAACCGCTGCGAGCCGTATATGCTACGCCGCGTCGTAGACCGCAACGGCGTCGTGCTGCTGGAGCAACAAGGACTGGTGACGCCGAATGTGCTGTCGAAGCAGAGCGCGGAGTGGATGGACGAGATTCTGCGCCAAGCGGTGGTGAAAGGCACAGGCAAGGCGGCGGCGCGTATCCCCAACGCGCGGGGCAAAACGGGCACCACCAGCGACTACCGCGATGCGTGGTTCGTTGGCTACACCGATAAGTATTTGGCAGTGGTGTGGGTCGCCAGCGAGTATTACAACCCGCGGACGCAGCGCTGGGAGTACCGTCCGATGCGGCGCGTGTTCGGCGGGACAGTGTGCGCCCGCATCTGGGCGGACATGATGGAGCGCGTGAACGCGATTGATGCACGCATTCAGGCGCGTCAGCAGCGTCGGGCGACACCTGCGCCTGCACCCGAGCTGCCGCCTGCGGCGGTGAGCGAATCTGCACCTGCTAACGACGCCAGCGACGACGCTCCGCCGCCGATTGCGCCCGCGCCTGATGCGCTGAATCCGCAGGAGCCGCCCGATGCGCCCGACGCGCCCGCGACGCCGCGCCCATCGGAGATGACGGCTGCCCCGCCCAGCGGTGCGCCACGCACGCCCGAACCGCCCGCCACTGCCAACGCACCGACCGTACCTATCGCTGCCGCGCCCGCTCCGCCCCGCGCGTCGGACGCAACGCCCGCCGCGCCCAGCGGCGCACCGCGTGACGCCAAACCGCCTACGCCGCCCCCACCCCCACCGCCACCTGAGTTCGTCACGGTCGCCATCTGCGCCGACACGGGACTGGTTGCTAACGACTACTGCCCTGAAGTCGTGCGCAAACGCTTTGAGAAAGGCAAGGAACCCAAGCGCCGCTGCACTAAGCACGGCATTCGCGAGCGATGATCGAGCGTCCGAAACGGTATCTGGGTATCCGTCGCGAGGAGAAGCGCGTCATTACGGCGCGCGAGTGGGGGATGCTTGCGCTGGTTGTCGTTGGGCTAAGCGTGCTGACCGCGCGGCTATGGTACCTGCAGATTCTGCACGGCGAGGAGCTCAGCGCACGCGCCGAATTGGTGCGCACGCGCCTGCTGCGCACCCCACCTCCGCGTGGTATCATCGTCGATCGCAACCAGCGCGTGTTGGCGACCAATCGCGCTCAGATTGTGATCAGCGTTATCCCCGATATGCTGCGTCGCAATCCTGAGCGCATCCCGCTCGTTGCCCAGCGGCTGGGCATCGCGCCCGATGAACTGCGCCAGCTCGTCGAGAACCCGCGCATCAACCCGTTTACGCCGCTGGTGGTGCAACGCGGCGCGGCATTCGACCAGGTCGTCGACCTGCTGGAGAGCCAATATAACCTGCCTGAGGTGGAGGTCTCGCTGGTGGCGATGCGCCACTACCCGCACGGCAAACTCTTCGCGCACCTGCTGGGCTATGTCGGACAGATTTCGCAGGAGGAACTCAAAGCGTACAGTGCGCGCGCCCAAGAGGACGCTGCCGACTGGCTGCAGATGCGCCTGTACGATGGGCAGGACTTCGTGGGCAAGAGCGGTATCGAGCGCACCTACGAAGCCTACCTGCACGGCAAGCCCGGCGGTGAGCAGGTGGAGGTCACCCCGCTGGGCAGGCGCGTGCGCACCCTGCAGGAGTTCGAACCGACGCCGGGCGACCGCCTTGTGCTGAGCGTCGACCTGCGCCTGCAGCAGAAGGCATACGAGCTGCTGCAGGGGCACACGGGTGCGCTGGTCGCGTTAGACCCGCGCACGGGCGAGGTGCTGGCGATGGTCAGCCAGCCCTCGTTTGACCCGAACCTGTTTGTGCCGCGCATCCCCGAATCGGTCTGGCGCCTGCTGATGAACGACCCGCGCGCGCCGCTCAACAACCGCGCAGTCCAGTCTGCCTACGCGCCAGGCTCGATCTTCAAGCCCATCGTCGCGCTGGAGGGGCTCGAGCGCGGGCTGATCACCACACGCGCAAGCGTCTTTTGCACGGGTAGCTATCGCGCGGGCAGGCGCACCTTCCGCTGCTGGAAACGACACGGACATGTGGACTTTTACGAGTCGATTGCCTTTTCGTGCGATGTGTTTTATTATCAGCTCGCGCAGCGGCTTGGTCCCGACAGCTTGGCACAGGTCGCACGGGCGTTTGGGTTAGGGCAGCGCACGGGAATTGACTTGCCGCACGAGCGCAGCGGGCTGGTGCCCGACACACAGTGGAAGCGTGAGCGGCTCAAGCAGCCGTGGTATGGTGGCGAGACGCTCAACTACGGCATCGGGCAGGGCTACCTGACTATCACTCCGCTGCAGGGCGCGGTGATGGCGATGGGACTGGCGAATCGCGGCGTGATGTACCGCCCGCACCTGGTGAAGGCAATTCGCAGCGAGGACGGCACGCGGGTGCAGACCATCGAGCCCGAAGTCATCCACCGCTACGAGGCGTCGCCCCAGCACTGGGACGCCGTAATTGAGGGTATGGTGCGCGTGGTGGAAGGCGGCACGGCAGGCGCGGCGCGCGTGCCTGGCGTGCGCGTTGCAGGTAAAACTGGCTCCGCTGAGTTCCGCAAAGGCGGGAAGACGCATGCATGGTTCATCGCGTTCGCGCCTGTCGAGAACCCGCGCGTGGCGATTTGCGTGCTGGCGGAAGAGGCAGGCGGCGGCGGCGCAATCGCTGCACCCATCGCAGGGCAGTGGCTACGCTACTTCTTCGAACTGGGCTACTGAGTGGACGAATGTCCCTGCGCCGCTACTTTCGCCTCTGCCTGCCGTGTGTAGGGCTTTGTCCACTCCTGCGCGGCGCGCTCCATCGTCTGGGTGAGGCTAATCGGGCGCACGCCGATCCAGAAAATCAGCGCAATCAGCGGCAGCACCAGCGCGAGTTCCGCAGGGCGCAGGTCGGGCAGCTCGCGCCAGCGCGACGGCGTCGGTCCGTAAAATACGCGCTGGAACATCCACAGCATGTAGACCGCCGCCAGCACCGTGCCCAGCAGCCCCAGCACGACCCAGCCCATGGGGTACATGCCTGCATGCGCCGACTGGTACGCCCCCAAGAGGCACAGAAACTCACCCACGAAGCCATTCGTGCCCGGCAGCGCGACCGCCGCCAGCATCACCACCAGAAACAGCGCGGCAAACAGGGGCATCTGCTGCTTGAGACCGCCCAGCTCGCCAATCTGCAGGGTGCGCGTGCGCGATTCCAGCATCCCCAGCAGCAGGAACATCGCGCCCATCGTGACGCCGTGATTGACCTGCTGCAGCACGCCGCCCACAAACCCCTGCGCCGTCAGCGAGAACAGCCCCATGATGATGAACCCCGCATGGCTGACCACCGCATACAGCGCGAGCCGCCGTATCTCGCTCTGCATCGTCGCCACAATCGCGCCGTACACGATGGAGATTGCCCCCAGCGCGACGAAAAACTCCGCGAACGCCTGCGCCGCGTCGGGAAAGAGCGGGATCGCAAAGCGCATAAACCCATACGCGCCCGTCTTCAGGAACACCACCAGCAACGGCATCGGCGCCGCGCCCATCGCCTGCGGCCACCAAGTGTGCAGCGGAACCAGCGGCAACTTAATCGCGAACGCCAGCGCGAAACCGAAAAACAGCAGCGTCTCCAGATTGCCAGACAAGCCCCGCTCCCAAACGAACGCCTGCAGGCGCGGCAACTCGAAGGTCAGAACGCCCATCGCCTTCTGATGCTCGAACGCCAGCACAATCGCTGCGATGAGCATCCACAGCGAGCCGAAGAAGGTATACAGGAAAAACTTCAGCGCAACTGCCGCCCGATCGCGCCCGCCCCACAGACTAATCAGAAAGTACGACGGCACAAGCGTTAGTTCGAAAAACACATAAAACAGAATCAGATCCAGCGCCATAAACACGCCCAGCAGCGCGCTCTCCAGCACCAGCATCCAAATCAGGAACTCGCGCACGCGCTCTTGGATGTTGAACGACAGCGCGACGGCGAACACGCTCAGTAGCGCGGTCAGCCCCACCAGCCACAGGCTCACCCCGTCGATACCCAGAAAGTAGCTAATGCCGTAATCGGGCAGCCACGCGAACCGCTCCACGAACTGGTAGCCGACAACATTCGGGTTGAAGCCCAGAAACAGCACGCCCGCCATGCCCAGCGTAATCAGCGTAATCGTGAGCGCGACCGCGCGGGCGACTAACTCCTGCCCCTTTGGAACCAGCATCAGCAGTACCGCCCCGATTAGGGGCGTCCAGAGCGTCCAGCTCAGCGCCAGCGATGTCCAATCCATGACGGGCGAATTGTACCTAACGCGCCTTAGACCTCGCCCACCTGCGCCGCGAGCGCGTTCAGGATACGCCGACGGTAGTCCAGATAGGCGTCCTTCTCGCGCGTGTAGTAGACATGGTTGGTGAGCAGGATGACCGCCATCTCCACCTGCGGGTCGAACAGCAGCACCGTGCCCGTGAAGCCCGAATGCCCGACGCAGCGCGCGGGGAACAGGTCGCCGCGCGGCAGCAGCGGGTTCGGATGTGCAAACAGCGCAATCGTGTGCATGCTGGGCGGCTGGTTGCCCACCTGCGCTTGGGGCGTTAGGAACAGCTGCACGGCATAGTACGACAGCAGGGGTCGCCCGCCGCTGAGAATCATCCGTGCGAAGCGGATGAGGTCGTCCAGCGTGCCGAACAGCCCCGCGTGCCCCGCGACGCCACCCAGCGCATGAGCGTTCTCGTCATGCACTTCGCCACGCAGAATGGCGTTCGGGCGACTCTCGGAGTGTGCGGTGGGGGCAATCCGCTCGCGCCACTCGGCGGGCGGGCAATAGGCGGTAGACTGCAGCCCCAGCGGCTCGGCAACCTTCGCGCGGAACAGCTCCGCCAGCGATTGCTCGTAGACTTGCTCCAGAATCGCGCCCATCAGGATGTAGCCGAGGTCGCTATAGGTGTAGCCTTGCGCAGGCGGGCGTGTGCGCGGGATGTTCAGCACCGCTTGCAGCACCGCTTCGCGCGTGTCGGCGTTTTTGTAGAGGGCGCGCCACGCGGGCAGCCCCGCAGTGTGCGTCAGCAGGTGCTTGACCAGCACGCCCTGCAGGTGCTTCGCGTCGGGGAAAAAGCGCGTAATCGGCGTCTCCAGCGTCAGTTTGCCCTCCTCCAGCGCGAGCAGGGCAAGCGTTGCCGTGCTAAGAGGCTTGGTCAGCGACGCGAGGTCGTACACCGTGTTGGGGCTGGCGAGGTCGTCGCGTTCAGGGTCGGGCTTGCCGAATGCGCCCTGATACTTCACGCGCCCGCCCATCAGCACCGCACACACCGCGCTGGGGAATACCTTCTGCTCAATCGCTTCCTGAATCACGCGCTCTACAGGTGACATGGTCGTTCTCGCTCCGTTTATCCGAAAGGGTCGGTGATTACCGTCCGCGCAATCTGTTGCAGGTAGGTCTCGCTGCTGCCATACTGGGTGATGGCGTCATACGAAAAGAGGCAGAACCCGCGTGCGCCGTGCTTGCGGATGGCGCGGATTTTGTTGACTGTGCTTTCGGGGCGGATTTGCCACGCGCCTACGCCGACAATCACGGGTCGTCCCTGCGCCTGCTCCACCACCCGCGCCGCCTGCGCCTGCACGACGGCGGTGTCCTTGTCATACGCCATCGGCAGCACGGTATCCAGCCAGTCGCTGCGCAGCCAGTGCAGCCAGTCCTGCAGTTTGTAGCGCGCGGCGAGTTCAGGCACGGGCCAGACCGCTGCTGACAGAATCAGGTTGGGGTTGATGCGCCGCGACTGGCGGCTAAACGCCCGCACGAACGCGCTAACCTGCTCGCGTCGCCAGTCGTCCCACTCGGCGGGGAAAGCATGGATCCACGCGAACGGGTTGCGCCCTGCGGCTTGCCTGTCCAGTTCCGCGCGGCGCGTGTCGGAGACCCGCTCCAGCATCGCTTGCCGAAACCGCGCCCGACAACCCGCGCAGTAGCAGTAGCCCTCGTAGGGATAGCGCACATAGTCCAGGTGCAGTCCGTCCAGCGCGGGGTATCGCTCGGCGACATCGGCGAACACCTTCAGCAGGTGCGCCCGCACATTCGGGTTGCTGGGGCACAGGTAGACGCCCTCTACCTTGCCTGCGGTGGTCATCTGGTAGCGGTTGCGCTGGTCGCGGGCAATCCATTGCGGGCTGCGGCTGACTACATGTTGGCGACTGCGCGGCAAGCGCGGCTGGCTCCACACATAGAACACATTCAGCCACGCATGCACTTGCAGCCCTGCGTCGGACGCGCAGCGCAACAGGTGCCCAAGCGGGTCGAAGTCGGTAGGCTGGTCAGCCAGCGGCTCGGCACGCGGCTCGTAGCGGGAACGGTAGTACGCATCGCCGCGCCCGCGCACCTGCGCAAACAGCGCGTTGAAGCCGTACCGCGCCGCCAACTCGACCGCGCGTTCAATCGCTTGGGGTGAGACCATCGAAGTGCGCACCACCCACAGGGCGCGCACCTCGTCGGGCAACCGATGCCGTGCGGAAATGTGCATCGGGGGCGTAGTTCGGCGTGGGCAGGGCAGTTCCTGCCGTAGAACGCTTCGGGTACCCCGCCTTCAGGTACAATACCCCCGTATGGATATGCCTGAGTCACATGCTCACTCCCTAATCACGAGCATCCTGTTGGTGATTGGCGCCAGCATCGTGATCGTTGCGATGTTTACGCGCCTGCGCCTGCCTTCTATTGTAGGGTTCATCCTCACGGGCGCGCTGATTGGTCCCTACGGCTTGGGCTGGGCAGGTGAGGTGGAGGCGATTAAGCTCCTTGCGGAGCTGGGCGTGGTGCTGCTGCTATTCTCGCTGGGGGTGGAGTTCTCCATCGATAAGTTGTATCAGTTGCGCCACTATGTGCTGCGGGCAGGGATTGCGCAGGTTGGGCTGACCGTGCTGGTGTGCGTGGTAGGGGCGGGGCTGTTGGGCTACTCGCTGGCGCAGTCGCTCGCGCTGGGGATGATTATCAGCCTGAGCAGCACGGCGGTCGGCGTGAAGATTCTCAAGCAGCGTGAGGAGTTGGACAGCACGCACGGGCGGTTCGCCGTCGGCGTGCTCCTGTTTCAGGATGTTATGGCGCCCGTGTTTATGGCGGTTCTGCCGTTCCTGACGCAGGCACAGGAGCAGGGTCTGAAGGTGGTGGGCTTGAGGCTGCTGCTAACGGTGGTGGGCGTCGGCGTGGTCTACCTGCTGGCGCGGTTGGTCGTGCCTGTGGTGCTGCGCTGGATGGTGGTGTCCGACACGCGCGAGATTCCCGTGCTGGGGTCGCTGTTCGTCGCGCTGCTGATGAGTTATATCACGCAGTCGCTGGGGCTCTCGCCTGCGCTGGGCGCGTTCATCGCGGGCGTCATTATCTCTGAGACGCCCTACAGCCACCAAATCACCGCCAATATCACGCCGTTTCGCGACAGTTTCCTCGCGCTGTTTTTCATCTCGGTGGGGATGCTGGTAGACTTGCCCTACCTGCAGGCGAACCTTGGCGCAGTCGTGGTGTGGACAATTTCGCTGATGGCGTTGAAGTGTCTGATTGTGCTGGGGATTGCGCTGGCGATTCGGCGTCCTGTGCGGATAGGGCTGCTGGCGGGCTTAGTGCTGGCGAACATCGGCGAGTTCTCGTTTGTGCTGATGGAGCAGTCGCGCGCGACGAACCTGCTGCCCCCAGAGTTGCTGAACGGGCTGGTGGCAGGCACTTCGCTGAGCATTCTACTGACGCCGTTGCTGTTAGCGGGCGCGTATCAGGCGTTAGCGCGGGCGACCCGACGAGCGCACTGGTTGAGCCGTATACGCGCCGCACACGAGAGCCACCCCGAACTCCGCGACCATGTCATCATCGTCGGCTACGGGCTGAACGGGCGCAACTTGGCGAACCTGCTGCGCGAGTTGGGACAACCGTTTGTGGTCGTGGAGATGAACGGCGCACTGGTGCGCGAGGCGCAGAAGCAGGGCATCCCCGTCATCTACGGCGATGCGGCGCATCCCGAGATTATGCACGCGGCAGGCGTGGAACATGCGCGCGCCGTTGTGATTGCCGTCTCCGATCCGATTAGCACGCGCTATACCGTGCGCACCGTGCGCGAGTTGAACCCGACGGTGTATATCGTCGCCCGCACGCGCTATGTGGCGGAAATCGAACCGCTCTACGCTGCGGGCGCAACCGATGTCATCCCTGAGGAGTTCGAGACCTTCATCGAGATTGCGGGACGCCTGATGCGCCTGCTGGGGGTGGACAACGAGCAACGCTTGCGCCTGATGAACCAGTGCCGCGCCCGCCACTACCAGATGCTGCAGGAGACCAAAGAGGGCGTGTTTGCGAATTAGCCTTTGCCCTCACCCCCAGCCCCTCTCCCACAGCGTGGGAGAGGGGTGTAGGAGCGCACAGTGGTGCGCCCTGCTGGGCGTTCCCCCTCTCCCGCCCCGCGGGAGAGGGGGACAAAGGGGGTGAGGGCAAATACCCCCTGCAAATCTTGCCTGCACCTGCCGACAATCGAACCCGCGCGGAACTCCCTGGCGTCCGCAGGGATGTCCCTGGCGTCGACGGGGAACTCCCTGGCGTCCGCAGGGATGTCCCTGACGTCGACGGGGAACTCCCTGGCGTCCGCAGGGATGTCCCCAGCGTCGACGGGGAACTCCCTGGCGTCCGCAGGGATGTCCGTAGCGTAAGAGGGGAACTCATCCGATGGCGTGGGCGACTTGGCTGACACGGGCGTTGCGCAACTCCGACCTGATGATTGCGCTGGCAATCTTGGTCGTCGTCACGATGCTGATTCTGCCCATGCCGAAGTGGATGCTGGACACCTTCATCGTGTTCAACTTCGCCGCGTCCATCGTGATTGCGCTGATGGCGGTCAACATCACCAACCCGCTGCAGTTCTCGGTGTTTCCTGCGTTGCTGCTGGTGACGACGCTGTTTCGGCTGGCGTTGAGCATCGTTGCCACGAAGTTGATCCTGGGCACAGGCAGCGCAGGCAAGGTCATTGAGACCTTCGGGCAGTTCGTGGTCGGGGGCGACTTCGTGGTGGGCGTGGTGGCGTTCCTGATTCTGGTGGTGGTGCAGTTTGTGGTCATCACCAACGGCGCAGGGCGCGTGGCGGAGGTCGCCGCACGCTTCACGCTGGACGCTATGCCCGGCAAGCAGATGGCAATTGACGCCGACCTAAACGCAGGGCTGATTGACCAAGAGGAAGCCAAGCGACGACGCCGCGCCATCGAGTTGGAGGCAGACTTCTACGGCGCGATGGACGGCGCGAGCAAGTTCGTCAAGGGCGACGCCATCGCCGCGATTCTGATTATCCTCATCAACATCATCGGTGGGTTCGCGGTAGGTTTTCTGCGCGGGCAGGGCGACGCGCTGACCGTGCTGCAGACCTACACCCTGCTGACCGTCGGCGAGGGTCTGGTGGCGCAGATTCCCGCGCTGCTGATTTCCACCGCGGCGGGCTTGCTGGTGACCCGCGCCTCCACCGAGCAGGCGATGGGTCAGGATGTGGTCGGGCAGGTGCTGCAGTACCCGCGCGTGCTGATGGCGGCGGGCGCGGCGGTGGCGTTCCTGTCGCTTGTGCCGGGCTTCCCCAAGCCGCAGTTTCTCCTCATCGGCGCGGCGCTGTTCGGGCTGGGCTATCTGGCGACACGGGTGAACCTTCTGCCTCCGCCTCCAGAGCCAGAGAAGCCCGCGGAAACCGCCGCGCCACCCCCCACAGGTCCCGAAGCCGTGCTGCCCATGCTGAAAGTGGACGCCATCGAACTGGAGATTGGCTACGGGCTGATGCCGCTGGTGGACCCGAACCAGAAGGGCGACCTGCTGGAGCGCATCGCGGCAATACGGCGACAGTTGGCGACCGACTTGGGCTTCGTGATGCCGTCGGTGCGCGTGCGGGACAATGTGCGCCTGCGCCCGTTGCAGTACCAAATCAAGATTCGGGGCGAGGTGGTCGCACAAGGGGAGGTGCAGCCGCGCCTGTTGCTGGCGATGCCCCCCAGCGCGGACTCGCCCCCGATTGAAGGCATGGCGACCACCGAGCCTGTGTTCGGCATGCGGGCGTACTGGATTGAGCCGAGCCTGCGCGAGCAAGCGCAGCGACTGGGCTACACGGTGGTGGAGCCGACCGCCGTCGTCGCCACGCACCTGACCGAGATTGTGCGCCGCCACGCCGCCGAACTGTTGGGGCGTGCCGAAACGCAGCAACTGCTGGACAACCTGAAGGAGCATAACCCCGTCGTCGTTCAGGAGGTCGTGCCCGACCTGCTGACGCTGGGCGAGGTGCAGAAGGTGCTGCAACACCTGCTGCGCGAGGGCGTGCCCATCCGCGACTTGGAGACGATTCTGGAGACGCTGGGCGACCACGCGGGGCGCACGCGCGACACGGAGGCGTTGGGCGAATACGCTCGCGCTGCGCTGTCGCGCACCATCACGCACCGCCTGCAGTCGCCCGACGGCAAACTGCGCTTGATGGCGTTCGAGCCTGCGCTGGAGGCGTACCTGCGCGAGCGCGTGGAGCAGACCCCGCACGGCGTCGCGTTGGGACTGGAGATGGAGACCAGCCGTGCGCTACTGCACGCCATCACCCAGCACGCGCAGCAGATGACCGCGCGGGGCTACTTGCCCATCTTGGCGTGCGCGGGCAACCTGCGCCTGCCCATTCGCAAACTGCTCGGCGCGGAACTGCCCCAACTGCATGTGATTGCCTACCACGAAATCGCGCCGAATACGCCTATCGAAATCGTGGAGCAAATCGCCCGCGCCGAGGTGCTGCACACAGCAACGGTGGCAGCGTAGACAGAAAACCGCCCACACGGTCAAAAGCGCATCAGGAGCGAACCCTCAATAGCGCGAACTGCGCCGATGCGCCGCTGAGGGTAATC
>Ga0197143_1001102_pt1 | contig 24205 bp, 21 predicted proteins | sample GBS70_MetaG_FD_148603 | JGI IMG/M metagenome (GOLD analysis project Ga0197143, IMG submission 148603) | Sediment microbial communities from Great Boiling Springs, Gerlach, Nevada, United States - GBS 70_MetaG | ecosystem: Environmental > Aquatic > Thermal springs > Hot (42-90C) > Sediment...
CATAACTTTTTCAAAATAAATTGGAGATAACCTCTTTTCAATTCCATAATTTAAATTAATTTTTAAACTGCTTTTATAAAAATCCCTTTTAATTCCCGTCAAAAACTTATTCCCCCTTTTTTTCATCCTTATCCCCTCCTCTTCCCTTTCCAAAGAATAATCGTAAGAAAAACCTACCTCAGGAGTTAAATTATTCATTTCTTTTTTAAAATTGATGTTTGATTCAAAAGAATATATAAATAAAGGATTAAGGTAATATTCTTTATCTTCTCCTTTTGTAAAGTTAGTATAAAAATTTGTATTTATGGGAAGTTCTAAATTTAAATTCAAGGAATAATTTTCATTTTTGAAAATATTTTTTTTATAAAAATTTTTATCCTCTTTATTTAAAGTAAAAAATAAAAAGAGAAAACCTTTTACAAGTTCAAATCTTGAATTTATTTCCCTTTTAAAAGCACCTTCATCCTTTGTTATAAAAAATTCTTTTTTTATATAACTTCCATCCTCATCAGGATAAAAGGTGCCTGTAAGGGAATCATAAGAAAAATTTCCTTTACCTTTGCCCACAAATATGTATTCAAAATTTTTTTCATAAGAAGATTCAGGATTTTTCATTAAACTCAAACTAAAATTTAAAAATTCGTAAGGTGAAAAAGAGAAAAAGGAGGTGTAATAATAATTTTTTTTACTTTTTTTTAGGTAATTTTTAGTTATTAAATATTTAAAAACGCCATTTAAAGAAAATAAATTTTTAAATTTAAAACTATAATTTATAGAAGGAGAAATTGTATAAATTTTTTTAAATATAATATTTTCAGAAATTTTTAAAAATAGATTATAAAAGCCAAAGGAAAATTCCTTTGAATTTGAAATAGATTCAAAATTTTCAAAAACATTTTTAAAATGAAAAAAATAATTATTAATTTTTTTTGAAAGATAAAATTGGTTTCTAAAACATTTTTTTCTCTCTTTAATTTCTTCATAAATTTCTCCAAATTCTATTCCCTTTAAAATTTCAAATCCATAACTTTCCCTTTTGGAAATACCTGAATCTGTTTTTGAATATCCTAATTCATTTTGCAATTTTAAAAAATTTTTATAAATAAAATATGGAGAAATTAAAATTCTTTCCCTTTCATATCCCTTTATTTTCCAAAGAAATTCATAATTTGCTTCATTTTCTCTAAAAGGAAAAGATAAATTTTTTAAAAAATATTTACTTAAAATATTTATTCCTCCTTCATAGTTTTCTTTTTTATAACATAATTTATTTTTTGATTTAAAACCAAAACCTAAATTGTCTCCATCCATTTTTCTCGAATAGGTATTTTTATCAAATTCTGAGATAAAAATTTCAAAGTCCTGTTCTTTAAAAATTGAAGAAATTTTTAAAAAATTTTTTCTAAAAGGAACATAAATAATTTTTTGAGGAATATAATTACCCTTTCCTTCTCCCACATATTCAAAATGTCCTTTTAAATCATTAAATATATAATTTCCTTTTCCCATTCCTACATACATAAATTCTGCAACATAATTTCCATTATTTTTCCCTACATATATAAGAGTGTCCCCTTTTTTAACATAATCCCCTTTTCCTTCCCCAACATATTCATAACCTTTTCTATAAATTACTCTCTCTTTATCTCCTAAATTTTCTAAAAAAATTCTATCACTATCATTTAAAGAAAAAAAGGGATTGTTTTGTAAATCCCTTTCTAAAAAATATAATAAATTTAAATCTATATTATTTATTTTTTGAGAAGCACCTGCTAAAAAATAATATTTATCAAAACCGCCCTCAATTTTTTCAAAATCAATCCTTAAATTTGAAGAAGGTGAAATATCTATACGAGGAGTAAAATTAATTATTCCCCTTTCATAATCTATTATATAATCTTCATCTTTCCCTGGTTTTAAAATCTTACCATCAAGAAAAACTTTTTCAGAGCCAGGAACAATTCTTTCTCCTTCTTTAATTCCTAAAAAATATGGTCCGTTTTTGCCAGGAATTAAATCTATTTTTACACTTTCAAAAATTCCTTTACCATAACCTGTTCCTATTTTAAAAAATGAATTTTTGTTTTTGCCTTCACCTTCTATCCCCAGTATTTTTCTCTCAATATCTTCTTCTTTTAAAGAAAATTCACCTATCCTTGTTTTAAAATATGGAGATTTAATATTAAAATAGGCTTCTTCAAATTCAGAAATTGAAATTGTTTCAGAAGATGGAATTTTTTCATCTTGAAAAACACCTTCAACTTCAAAATCATTTCCTATTTTACCACTTACTTTAATATTTGTGCTCTGTGTAACTATAAAATTTCCTTCTTCTATCTTAAATCCTGCCTCTTTAAATCCTTTTACAGAAATTTCCCCTTCTTCTTTTTTTTCTTCTTTTCTTTTTACTAAAACTTCCTTTTCTTCCTTATATTTAATGTCATTTTTTTTATACACTGAATCAACTTCAATACTTTCATATTCCAAATATATTGTATCATTTTCAAAAAGAACTCCTTCAAAAAAAATTGTATCTCCACTTATTTTATAACTTACTTCTCTTTTTGAATAAACTTTAATTGTATTTATAATTGGATTTTCAAGAATTAAATATTCTTTACCTGGTAAAAAAATTTCCTTTATTATTTTTGATAAAAAAAAGAATAAAATTATTTTCATTTGATTTCTTTAAAGGGCAATTTAATAATTGAATCAGAGGAAAGTATAAAAATTGTATCCTTAAATACTAATAAATCATCTATTTTAAAATTTATACAAAGTTCCTTTTCTTCTTCATTTTTAATTTTAATGCAATTTTCCTTCCAGAAAATGGTATTTGAAAGGTATTTAAAAATTCCATCCCATTTTCCATCAATTTCTTTTTTTACCTCCTTTTTAATTAAATCAAAAGATATTATCTCATCTTTATAAAAAAAATACAACTTTTTATCAAAAAAATCAAATTTTAAAACATTTTTTTTAGGATAAAAATCTAAATAAAAGGAATCTCCTCTTGTAAAATTTATAAGTTTAATTTTTCCAAAAGGGGTAAGGAAATAAAAATTGCCTTCTTCATCCTTTGTAAATTTTAAATAATTTTTTTTAAACTTATAAAAAGATACTATTTTCCCTTTTAAAGGGTTTATAACATATAAACCATCCTGTAAAAGGATATAAATCCATAAAGGGTCATATTTTACATCATAAGTATTGTAAAAATTTTTTTCAAAATATATTTTGTTTTCTCCCTTTCTTAAAAAATTTTTTTCAGAATTAAAAATATAAATTTCACCCCTTGATAAAATAAGTAAATTCAAAGAAAATAAAAAGTAGAAAAATAACATAAGAATTTTATTCTATATCAAAATCCCTTAATCTTTTCAAATATCCTTTTTCCCTTATTAAGTCCTCTGCAAATTTTCTTATTTTTAATAAATCGGGGTCATTAAATTTTTTATAAAAAATATATAACCAATAAAGAACATCAAGTTTATTATAATAAGGATAATTCTTAAAACACCATTCAAGAAATTTATTTATCAATTCTTTTCCACTAAGAGTTTCACCCATTACATACTTTAATTTACCTTCAACATAAAATTTATAATATTTATCTTCTTCAAACTTCAAAACTTCAATTTCATTTATATTTTTAAATGCTTCCTTTGCCTTGTCTATTTTATCAAGATGTATAAGAATTTCTGTCTTACCCATATAAAAGGAATTTATAATTTTTTTATTTTCTGTTTCAAAAATAAATTTTTCATATTTTTCAAGATATTCAAAAACTTTATTTTCATCTTTCTTTTTTAAATAAAGATATGTTAAATTTGCAAGTTGGGCTATAATTCTTTCCCTTTGATTAAAAAATTCATTAATTTCAAATGCCTTTTTATAACATTCTTCAGCCTTTTCAAGGTCTCCTTCAAATATTTCATAACATATTCCAAGAGCATTTAAAGAATTTGCCTTTACTGGAATTAAAAGGGGGAAATTTACTATATCTTTAAAATATTCAACTGCTTTTATATCTCCATGAAAAAGGTGAATAAGCCCTATATTATGTAAACTAACCAAAGCCCTTTTGTCATCCTTTATTTTCTTTGAAAAATATGTGCTCTTTTCATAAAATTCTCTTGCTTTTTCCATTTCTCTCTTTGAATAATACTGATTACCTAAAAAATTATAAACCCTACTATACATCAATGAAGCAAAATAATCAGAACTTCTATATGTTTTCCTTCTTACTATTCTCCAGGGATCCTTTTCAAAATCTGGTTCAAATCTATACATTTCTTCATACCTTTTTATTTCCTCCAATAATTTATTTCCTTCTTCTATTAAAATATCTTCCTTTTCATTTAAATATTCTTTACCCATTATAAGAAAATATTTTCCTAAAAGATAATCCTCATCTTTTAAATCTTTTATAATTTTTTCAAGTATTTTTACAGATTCTTTATATTTTTCAACAAGATTAAAATAGATTGCTTCACATAACATAAATTCAGAAGTTTTTATTATTTCTTCCTTTTCTATCTCTCTTATAAAATCTTCTATTACAGAAAGTTTGCCTTCATTAAAAAGGTCTATAACTATTCCTTTAAGATATTTTCCACATTTTACAGGATCCCTTAACTTAATAGCATGATAAAGGGCATTTTCAAGATCTCCTATGCTTTCAAAATAATCAAGAGCATATATTTGTATTCTAAAAAATAAATCATATCCTAATGGAAATTTTTTCAACCTTTTTTCAAGATATGATTTTAAAAGACGATGGAATCTATAAGTCAAAACCCCTTCTTTTAATTCTTCAATTATTACAAACCCCTTTTCCTTCAATCTATTTATTATTCTTTCAGGATTTTCATATCCTAAAATCCATTTTATTCCGCCTAAATTAAATTCCCTTAATTGTCCCAGTGTAAGCAAACTTATCTTATCTTCATCATTTAATTTTTTAAAATTTTCCTCAAGAAGACCTTCTAAAAGTTCTGGCCATTCTAAAAGAGCGTCTAATTTTGTCTTTATATCCCTTTTATCTTTGAAAAATAAGATACAAGGCAAAAGCCAACCATCTGTTTTTTCTCTTAATATTTTGGCATCCTCATAACTTATTTTTTCATCAAAAATTCCTCCAATTTCTATTATCTCTTCAGGTGACAATTTAAAGAAATTTTCATCAATTACCTTAACATCTCCCTCAAATTCATAGGGTAAATTTGCTTCAATTACACATTTTGCAGGAATTATTTTAAAAATTGGTAAAATTATATCTTTTATCACTTTACCAAAATTTTCCATCAAATGATATGTATCAAGAAAGACAAAATAAGTATTGGGAGGTAAAAAAATATTTTTGTTTTCTTCCTTTAAAATTTTCCAGAATAATTCAGGTATATTTTTACCCTCTATTAAAGAAATAGTTTCTTTTAAAGTAGATGAAAAATCTGAGAGTATTTCTAAGATACCTATTTCAAAAATATCTATGTGTTTATCACTTTCTTCAAGTTGAATCCATACAGGATTATATTTTTTCTCATCAAAAAATTTTAAAAGCGTTGTTGTTTTTCCATAACCTGGTGGTGAATATAAATATATAATATTTAAAGAATTTCCTTCTAATTCTTTAAAAACTCTACTAAAAGTAGGTATATAATTTTCTGGCAATTTTAAATTAATCCTCTTCATTTCTTACCTCCCCTTTTATTTTTATGAAATTTTTATGCCAAATTTAAAGTAAAATTAAATTAATAATAATTTATATAATATGTTGCAAATTTGCAACATTAATTTACTTTTCGTACCAATTTATAAATTCCTTTAATCCTTCTAATATTTTTTTACAAATCTTTTCTATATAATTTTTATCCCTTAATTTTTTTTCTTCTTCAGCATTTGTTATAAATCCGATTTCAATAAGTGCAGAAGGCATATATGCACCTAATAAGACATAAAAGCCTGCTTGTTTTACCCCCCTATCTAAATTTTCATCAGAAACAAGTTTTTTTTGCAAAAATTCCGCAAGTTTTTGCGATTCTTTCAAAAATTCTGTCTGAGCAAGGTCAGAAAGTATTGCATCAAGGAGAGTTTGTGCTTCCTTTTCAGACATTTCAAATTTCAAAGATGCATTTTCAAGAGCCTCGACTGCCCTTTCCCAATCTGTTTTTGCCTCTGATAAAAAATAAACTTCAGGACCAGAAGCCAATGGATTTTTTGAAGCATTACAATGAATTGAAAGAAAAATATCTGCTTTCTCTCTATTCGCAATTTTTGACCTTTCAAAAAGTGGTAAAAAAGTATCCTTTTCTCTTGTTAAAATAACTTTAATTTTTAATTCCCTTTCTATTAACTTTTTTAAAATTTTTGAAACTTTAAGATTAACATCCTTTTCCTTTGTCCCATTTTTTCCACATGCTCCAGGGTCTTCGCCTCCATGTCCTGGGTCAATAACTATTTTTTTAATTTTTCTTTTTTTATCTTTTATTTTCTCTCCAAAAAATATAATTTCTATCTTATCTTCTTCTTTTTTTACGCGATACTTTTTAACATTTTCTGTTATTTTAAATTTAAAAATTAAATTTGTATCTTCTTTACTAACTTCAATACCTTTTAAATAATCGTTTTCAATATTATATTCTAATGGAGAGGTAAAAGAAGCATTATGAAAAACTATTACAAAGTTTTTATCTTCTATTTTCTTTTGAAATTTATCTAAATAACCTTCTTTTCTTATTAAAATTTTGACACTATCATTAAAGGAATATATTTCAGGAGTTAAAAGTTTTAAAAGAGAAAAAAGGAAAAAAAGGTTAAACATTTCTTTTTAATTCTCTTTCAATTTCCCTTTTTATTTCCCTTTCTTTTAAAATTTGTCTTTTTTCATATTTTTTCCTTCCACGAGCAAGCGCTATTAAAATTTTTATCCACCTTCCTTTTAAATAAACTTTTAAAGGAATAATTGTGAATCCCTTTTCTTTAACTTTTCCTATAAGCCTTTTTATTTCCCTTTTCTTAAGGAGTAACTTTCTTTTTCTTTCAGGATTACAAGGAAAAGAGCCTGCATACTTATAAGGAGCAATATATGCATTTAAAAGAAATGCCTCCCCATTTTCAAATTTGATAAATGCATCCTTTAAAGAAATTGCACCATTTTTAATTGATTTTACTTCCCATCCAAGAAGTTCCATTCCTGCTTCTATTTCTTCAGTTATTTCATAATCTCTATAAGCCTTTCTATTTTCAACAATTATTTTGTTCATTTTTTAAATAAAATAAATCAAAAATGTTTTTTGGAAAAGTTTTTATTATTAAATTACCAGCATTTTGATTTGAAATCCAAACAAAAGGTTTAACTATATATTTTTTAAATTCATTTTTTTTATAAAAGTCAAAAATAATTGTTTTTTTATTTATAATTTGGTTGTTCAAATTTTTTAAAATTCTATAATTAATATTGTCATATAAGATTAAATTTTTTGAAAGGTTTGGAAATTCCGAAAAAAGTTCAGGCACAAATATTCTAATTTCTTTTTTAAAATTTTTTTCTAAATTATAAATAAGGGATAAAAGAAAAAAGGATTCTTTTTTATCTTCTGGTAAAAAAAATATTATATTTTCAAAGGAATTTAAATCAAGAGGGAATTTCAAAAAATATTTCTTTTTAAAAAATTTATAAAATTTTATTTTTATTTTTATTTTTTCAAAAAGATTTAACTTCATTTAAATTCAATTAAAAAACCAATTAAAAAAATGTTTTGATTTTCACCTTTTAAAAATTCAAATTCAAAACCACTTCCAAATCTTTCATTTTCTGAACAAATTTTTAAAAAAGCATTAATAGAAAATGTTCCGCCAATTTCTTCAAGATTATTCTTTTTAAGTTTAATAAATGAATAAAAAATTGAAAGACCTGTATAAAAATTCTTAAAAAATTTATAGGGAAAAGAAAAACCTGAAGAAAAAATAGAAAAATTTGCATTCTCTTCTAAATTAAAACTTTTGAATTGAAAAAGAATCGCAGAATTTCTTAAATATTTGCCTCCTCCAATACCAAAACCTGGATTTAAATTAGAAGAAGATTTTATCAAAGGAAAATAAACACCCCCTTTTATAAAAAATGAACTTATAACCATCAAATTTATAATATTCATAAATTAATTATAAGGCAAAATCAAGAATTATTTCAATAATTATTTTTTAAAAATGATTATTAGGATATTTAAAATAATTGTTAAAATAAGGGAAACTATTAAAGAAGTACCAATTGGAAAAAATAGTTGAAAATTATCTTTTTTAATATATATATCAAAAGGCATTTTGGGTAAATGAATCTTTTCAAAAAGAAGAAAAATAATACCAAAAATAATAAAAAGGAAACCTATAAAAATTATAATCTTTCCTATTCCGCCCATAAAGGATGATACCCTAAAATGTATTCTTTTGCCTCCATTATTTTTTTACCTGCTGGTTGAATTTGAAGAATTTCAACTGCACCTTTTCCACAAAAAACATAAAGAACACCCTCCTCAATTTTTATTTTTCCTGGTGGACCATTCATATCCTTATGAACTTTAACCTTATATATTTTTGTATATTTTCCATCAAAATGAGTTCTTGCACCGGGAGTAGGAGATAATGCATGAATTTTATTTTTTACTTCTTCACTATCTTTTTTCCAGTCAATCCAAAGTTCTTCCTCTTTTATTTTTGAAGCGTAACTTGAGGTCCCTGTTTGAGGTTTTGGTTCTACTTCATTCCTTGAAATTTTTAATAAAATATCAGAAAATATATCGCTTGCAATTTCACATATTTCATCCTCAATTTCACCTTTTGTCTTATCATCTATTTCTATCTTCTCTTGGTATACAATATCACCTGCATCTATTTTTTCATTCATTATAAAAATTGTAAAACCTGTCCATTTCTCACCGTTCATTATTGCCCTTTCAATAGGAGCAGCACCTCTATATTTTGGCAAAAGTGAAGGATGAAGGTTTAAAGGAGCAATTTTTGGCAAATTTAAAAGTTCCCTTTTTAAAATTTTTCCATAATCAGCAAGTATTATATAATCAATATCGTATTTTTTTAACTCTTCTAAGAAACCGGGATTGTTAGGGTCATAAGGAGAAAAACATTCTATGCTTTTTTCAATGGCAATTTCTTTAACCCTTGAAGGTTTTAACTCTCTTCCCCTTCCTGATGGTGCATCAGGAGATGTAATAATTATAGAAGGAACAAGTTCTTTTTCAATCATTTTTGTTAAAAATTTTTGAGCAAAAATTCCGGAGCCAAAAAATGCTATTTTAAATTTTTCTCCTCTTTTTTCTTCCATAATCTTTTCCATCTTGCTATCATTATTTTTCTTTCATCTTCTTTTAACCTATCAAAAATTAAAATTCCATTTATATGGTCATATTCGTGTAATAAGACCCTTGCCAGAAGACCTTCAGCAGTTATAAAATTTTTTTTCATATTTAAATCAAAAAATTCCATAAAAACTTTTTTAGGGCGCGGAATTTCTACATAAAATTCTGGTATTGAAAGACAACCTTCTTCCATAATTTCTTCGCCTTCATAGTATAAAAGTTTTGGATTTATAAACTCTTTAATTCCTTTCCCTTTTTCAAATAAATCTAAATTAACTATAAAAAGATTTAATGGTCTTCCAATTTGATGGGCTGCAAGTCCCAAACCATTTATTTCCTTTAAAATATCTGCCATCTTGGAAACAATCTCCTTTACCTCCTCTCCATTTTTAATATCTTCACCCTTCATCTTTAAAACTTTTTCTCCATAAATTTTTATTTTATTTTTCATCCTCCTCTTTCTTTTTTAAAACTGCTTGAATTGCCCATTTTTCAAATTTAACAAAAACATTCTCAGATATTTTTAAAGTAACTGTGTTTTCTTCAATTTTTGAAACGGTTCCATATATACCTGATGATGTCAAAACATAATCACCCTTTTTTAAATTTTTTAACATTTCCCTATGTTTTTTCTCTTTCCTTTGCTGTGGAAGTATTAAAAAAAGATAGAAAAATATAAAAATTAAAATAAAAGGTAAAAGAAATGCAAAAATACTCCCTTCTTCTTTTTGCGAAATTATCAAATAAAAAATTATTTTTATCATTTATTTAAAAATCTCTTCCGAAGGTAAGCCATACAATCGGCTTACCAAAAAACTTCTTTTGAAATTTATAAGCAAAATCAAGTTTTAAATTAAAATATCCAAGATTCCATCTTAATCCATATCCATAATCACCAAGTATTTTTTTCTTAAATTTTTTCATTTCTTCTATTTTCTCACATCCAAAGCCACTATCAATAAAAAGAACACCTCTTATATTACTAATACTTAAAGGTAAAGGAAAAGATAGTTTTAAATTATCAAGGAAAGGAACCCTTAATTCAAAACTGGATAAAAATATGTAAGAATGAACAAATTCAAACAAATCATATCCCCTTAATGTGTTTGGGCCACCAAGCCAAAAGGGAAGTATTCTCTCACCACCATTTTTTCCAGCAATTAAAAATCTAAAAGCAAAATTTGAGCGAGGCGTTATTCTAAAATATTTTCTTGCATCAAAAATATATTTTAAATAAATTTCAGGTAAGAAACCAAATTCAAAACCGAGATAAGTTCTTTCACCATCTTTTATTCCAATATAGTAAAAATCATTTGAGCGGTCAAAAACATTTGCAAAATAAATAGGTAAATTTATAAAATAATCTATCCTATCAATTGGCAGGTAAAGGTCCTTATCAATTATTCTTTCAACATAATTAAATCCTGTTCCTATTTCAAACCTAAAAAATTTATTTAAGGGAAAAAGTGTAATAAAATTAAAGCCAAGATTTCTTTCATATGAATAATAAATTGAATCATAAGGATACAGGGGAAAATATTGATAAAATTCAAAAATATAATCAATTCTTTTTGGTAAATAATAAATTCCCAAAAACCAGTTTGAAACAGTTAAATCACCACCTGTCATATCTGTAAAAAACTGAATCCTTAAATTTCCAAGAATGTCAGATGCCTCAAATCCTATATTCCCATAATATCCATATTCCGGAGTGTATTCAACTGCTCCACCCACATAATCTATTGTAAAAGAATTTGTAAAAGTAATCCATTCAGTATCTTCAAATTTCTTTATTTCTTCACCTTCCCTTTCCTCTATTCTCGCTTCTTTCCATTTTTCTTTTTGATTTATCCTTTCTTTTTTGATATAAAAAATATCAAATCCACCCTTCCAGAGAATACTACAAACTACATCTCTGCTTTCTTTTGCATAACCTATTTCCCTTATTCCCGATGGAAAATTTGTAACTTGATAAAATTTATTTTCTTTTTTATCATAAGCAAATATATTTGAAATACCCTTCTCTTTATATACAAAAGTATAAACACTATCCTCTAAACGAAAGGGGTGAGAAATATTTCCCAAGTAAGGTGTTATTCTAATTATTTTTTTATCCTTTAAAGAGTAAGAAAATATTGCATAACTTCCATATTTTCCCTCTTCATTTCTATCAGAAATAAATAAAATTTCATCCTCTAAAAATAAAGGGTCTCTTTCATCAAAGAAATCAAAAGTTATTCTATCACAAATTTTACCATTTGAAGGTTCAAGTATAAAAAGGTCAGAAGCCCCATCTTTTACTCCAACAAAAACTAATTTTTTACCATCAGGTGAAAAATCAGGTGTATAAATTCCATCAAATTCTTTAAAAGAATACCTTTTTGTTATTTTCCTCTTTTTTATATCATAAAAATTTATTATTTCTTTACCATCTCCATGTGAAGTAAAAACTATGTATCTTCCATCAGGGGAAAAACATATGCCAGGTCTTAAAAGATGTAAATTTTCAAGGGAAGGAAATCTTTCTCCTGAAACAATTTTATTTATTTTTTCTAAATTGTATATTGAAACAAGGTAAAGGTCGGTATAATTCTTTCTATCAGAAAGAAAAGAAATTTTTGAACCATCATAGGATAAAGCAGGTCCCACATTCATGAATCCACCTTCTTTTTTGTGATCTGTAATTCTTTTACCTATATCATCTGGATAATCGTATTCTTCAAATCCCTTATAAACCTTCTTTTTTAAATAATAGGAAAATTTATCTGAAAGTTTATCATAGGGAACTCCAAAAACTTTTAAAGAAGCACTACTTAAAGATTTTCTAAATTTTAATGCATTTAAAAATTCTAATATTTTTTCCTCTCCGTATGTTTCATAAATAAAATAAAAAAATGCTTGACCTACTTTATAAACAATATAACCTCCATACCCTTCAAGTTCCTTTAAACTTGGAAATAAATCATTTAAAAGAAGGTCCTTTACAAAACCTTCTGTTTCAGAATCCCATCCCAATGAAACATATTCAGGTAAACCTTCTATAATATAAAGGGGAATATTAAAAAAGATTTCCTGGGCCATTTCATGAAAACCTCGGTAAAAAAGTCGGAACTCAAAAACATGGGTAAGTTCATGTTCAAGGACATGTTTAAAAGAAGTATAAGAGCCATCAAAAGGAACAACAACTCTACTTTTATAAAATTCTGTAAAACCTCCAATTCCTTCTTCTATTAAATCAAGAATTATATTTGTTTCTCTAAAATCGTTTGGAGAATTGTAAATTATAACAGGAATTTTTTCTTTTATGGAAATACCAAGCATTTGAGAAAGTCTTGCATATGCATTTTCAAGAACTCCTGCTGCAAAAAGAGCAAGGTTTTCACCTCCTTTTGTAAAATAAATTGTAAAATTTGGAGTTTTACAGATTTCCCATTTAAGATTTTTTGTCTGAATTTTGTTTTGTCCAAAAGTTAAAATTAACAAGAAAAAAATTTTAAACATTTTATTTAATCAAAATATTTCTCATCTGGAATTATATAATTTATCGGATTTAAATTCTTACCAAGAAGTTTCACTTCATAATGAAGGTGAACTCCTGTGGCAAGTCCTGTTGAACCCATTGTTCCTATAACATCGCCTCTTCTAACCCTTTGAAATTGCTTAACTAAAATTCTATCAAGATGAGCATATAGTGTAACAAATCCATTTTCATGGTCAATTTCAACTGTAAGTCCTAAACCTTCTTTCCATCCTGTATATTTAACTATTCCATCAGCAGTTGCAAGGATTGGTGTTCCTTTAGAAGATGAAATATCAATTCCTTTATGGAATTTTAAAATACCTGTAAATGGGTCCTCTCTTAAACCAAACTTTGCAGTTATAAATCCACCTTTCACAGGAGAAATACTCGGAGTTGTTCTTCTTAAATTTTCATTTTTTTCAAGAAAATATTTTAAATCCTTTATTTCCTTTTCCCATGTATTTGTTAAATTTAAAAGATAATCTATCTTTTCATCTAAAGAATTAATTTTATTTTCTTTTAATGAAACACCTCCAATAGGCATTTCAACAATTTCAGGAGATATTGGCTCAAAATTTACATAATTTCTTAATTTATTTTGTTCCTCTATTAAAAATAACATTTTATTTTTGACTTCATTAAGTTTTTTTTCCATTTCATTTATCTTTTCTTTAAGATTTTCATTTTCCTTAGTAAGATTAGTTAATGTTTTTCTTTGATCTTCTTTTTTTATAAAAATATAAGTGGCAAAAATTAACCAGAAAAAGATTAAAATAAAAATGGAAAGGAAAGTTTTAAAGATTTTTGATGTTATAAAAAAACTATTACTTTCTAAATCACCCCTCTCTCTATATATCTTTAAATAAAATCCCTTTTTCATTTTTAAAAATATATTATAAACTTAACTAAACTCACTTATCAAATGGAATTTTAATTTTTTTTAATCCTTCTGGTAAAAAAATTTTTGTTTCAAATTTTTCATTTTTTTTAAACAAAAGGAAATTAAATTCAAAATTAACTTCCCCTTGTATAAAAGAAATTTTTTCTATGCCTTTATTTTTTTTATTTAGATTTAAAATTATTTTTTCATAAGGTATATTGAACTTTTTTTCAGGATAAATTCTAATTTCGTAAAAATTGTTTTCTTTAAAGGAAATTGAATCAGAATATTCTTCAAAATTTAAAAGGAAAAAATCTGCTATAAATTTTGGGGTTTCAAAAATTTGTAATTCCTTCCAAGAGGGTAAATAAATCAATGTGCTATCTTTTGTTGAATAAATAATTTGGCTTTCTGGTTTTTCAATAACCATTTTGAAAAAATCTGGTCTTTTAACATAAATTTTTCCATATAAAGTGCATGCAGGAATTTCTCCACTATAAATAATTTCTTTTATTTCAGCATATATGCTTTCAACATTTTTATAACTTTCCTTTAAATCTTTCAGGGAAAAATTGAATATAAAAATAAAAAATATTTTAATCATTTTAAAATCTCTTTCATAATTTTTGCTACTTCTTGTGGTTCTGTTGCAACTTTTACATTTACTTCTTCAAATGCCCTTATTTTACTTTCTGCAGTTCCTTTTCCTCCCGAAATTATTGCACCTGCATGACCCATTCTTTTTTCAGGTGGTGCAGTTCTTCCTGCAATAAATGCAACAACAGGCTTTGAAATATTGTTTTTTATAAATTCAGCTGCTTCTTCCTCATCTGTTCCACCAATTTCTCCAATGAGAACAATACCCTCTGTTTCTTCATCCTTTTCAAACTCTTTTAAGACATCTATAAACTTAGTTCCAATTATTGGGTCTCCACCTATACCTATTGCTGTTGATTGTCCAAGATTATTTTCTGAAAGATGATATACAACTTCATATGTAAGTGTTCCACTTCTTGAAACAACACCTATTTTTCCTTTTTTAAATATATTTCCTGGCATTATACCAACCTTTGAAATTTCTGGTGCAATTATTCCTGGACAATTTGGACCTATTATTCTTACATCTTTACCTTCTATATAACTTTTTACTTCTGCCATTTGAAGTGCAGGTATTCCTTCTGTTATAACAACAATAAGTTTTATTCCAGCATCAATTGCTTCATAAATTGCATCCTGTGCAAATTTTGCTGGAACAAAAATTATAGAAGTATTTGCTCCCTTTTCCTTTACAGCCTCTTTTACAGAATTAAATACTGGAACACCATGAACACTTTCTCCTTTTTTTCCAGGTGTAACTCCTGCAACAATTTTTGTCCCATAATCAAGCATCTGTTTTGTATGAAAAGAGCCATCCCTTCCTGTAATCCCTTGAACAACAACCCTTGTATTTTCAGAAAGGAAAATTGCCATAAATTCCTCCTTAAAAATTATTTATAAATTCACATATAACAACTTCATCAACACCATCAATCTCTTCAAGCCTTACCTCAACATTTTCACTTTTTGAAGTGGCAACTTTCTTCCCTAAATAATCAGGATGTATTGGAAGTTCTCTATGTCCTCTATCAATTAAAACAAGAAGTTCTATCTTATCAGGTCTTCCAAAATCTATAATTGCATCAAGTGCACTTCTTATAGTTCTTCCTGTATAAAGAACATCATCAACAAGTATAATTTCTCTATTATTTACATCAAAATCAAGCAATGTGCTCTTTACTTCTGGATATTCTGATATTTTTTGTAAATCATCCCTATAAAAGGTAATATCAAGAATTCCAAGGGGAATTTCTATTTTGAGTTTTTCTTCAAGAATTTCTTTAATTCTTTTTGCAATTGGTGCTCCTCTTGTTCTTATTCCTATTAATGCAATTTTTTTGTAATCTTTATGTCTTTCAAGAATTTCAGAAGCAAGCCTTTCAATTGTATTCCTTATATCAATTTTATCCATTATTTTTCTTTTTTCAATCTTCTTCATATTTTATAAATAATTTTAATTCACCAAGTTGCTCTTTATCAATCTCTGATGGCGCTCCTTCAAAAAGCGCATAGCCTTTTGTTGTTTTTGGAAATGGTATAACATCCCTTATTGTTTCTAAATTTAAAAGGCAGGCAACAATTCTATCAATTCCAAGAGCAATTCCACCATGAGGAGGGGCACCAAAACTTAATGCCTCTAAAAAAAATCCAAACCTTTTTTGTATTTCTTCATCATTATAACCAAGTTTCCTTAGAACTTTCTTTTGAAGTTCTGGGTCATGAATTCTAATACTTCCAGAACCTATCTCAACTCCATTTAATACAAGGTCATATTGCCTTCCTATTATTTCCTCTGGATTTTTATTTTCAATATCTGAAATTTCTTCAGGCATTGTAAAAGGATGATGAGCAGGTTCCCACCTTTTTTCTTCCTCATCCCATACATAAAGGGGAAAATGGGTAACAAATAAAAAGGAAAAATTTTCTTTAAATTCTGGATTTAAAATTTTTATACATTTTTCCCTTATTTTACTAAGTATAAAAAATGCCCTTTCTTTATTATCTCCAACAATTATATATGTATTTCCATTAATTAAATCATTTTCTCTTAAAAATTTTGCCATTGGTCCTTTTAAAGAATCAAAATATTTAACATAAGTAATGCCTTTTCCTCCACTTTGAATTGAAAATTCATTTATCTCCTCAATATCTTTCCTTGAAATATCTTTATCAATTTGAAGTCCCAAAACTATTTCAGCACCTTCAAAAATCTTTATTCCCTTATTTTTTAATAAATTGCTAAAATCCTTTATCTCCCATCCTACTCTCAAATCTGGTTTATCACTTCCATATTTTTTTAAACATTCCTCATATTTAATTCTTGGAAAAGGTATTTTTAAATCTATTCCTAAAAGTTTTATTAAGATTTCTTTAAACAATTCTTCTATAAGAGAAAAAATATCTTCTTCAACAACAAAACTCATTTCTAAATCAAGTTGTGTAAATTCTGGTTGTCTATCCTTTCTTAAATCTTCATCTCTAAAACATTTTACAATTTGATAATATCTATCAAACTCACTTACCATAAGAATTTGTTTGTAAAGTTGAGGGGATTGGGGAAGTGCATAAAATTTACCAGGAGAAAGTCTTGAAGGAACCAAAAAATCCCTTGCTCCTTCTGGTGTGCTTTTTGAAAGGAAAGGTGTTTCAATTTCTATAAAACCTTTTTTATTTAAAAATTCCCTTATATTTTGTATTAATTTATGTTTAAAAATTATGTTTCTTTGCATTTTTGGTCTTTTTAGATCAAGAACACGATATTTTAATCTTGTTTCCTCAAAAACATTAATATCATCCTCTGGAAGAAAGGGTAAATCACTTGATTTTGAAAAAACCTCTATATCTTTTACTAAAACCTCAACATTTCCTGTTTTTATTTTTGGATTCTTATCTTTTCTTTCCCTAACAATACCAAAAACTTGAAGGCAATCTTCAATTTTCAAATTTTTTGCAATCTCATATAAATTTTCATCTTTTTTTTCAACAACACATTGAACATAACCTTCTCTATCTTTCAAATCAAAAAATATAACTCCCCCCAAAATTCTTATTCTTTTAATCCATCCACACAATTTTATTTCCTTATCTATAAATTTCTCATTTACTTCTCCGCAATAAAAATCCCTTAAACTTGTTTTCACGAAAGCCTCATATAAATTGTTTCATCAAAAAATTTAATTTCTTTAATTTCCAAAATTTTTTTGTTAGAAAGTTTTTTGAGTTTAAAGGATTTAAAGGGGGAAATTCCATCACCAATTATAAAGGGAGTTATAAAAATATGATATTCATCAATAAGATTTTCTTTTAATAAAGAAGAAGAAATTTCACTACCTCCTTCAAAAATAATGCTTTGAAATCCCTTTTCATAAAGTTTTTTTAAAAGTTCTTTAAGACAAATTTTCCCATTTTCTTCTTCCACTTTTATGATTTCAACATTTTCAGGAATTTTTTCATAATCAAAGGAAGTGGCAATAAAAATTTTTTTGTGAATTTTAAAAATTTTTTTATCAAAGGGAATCTTTTTTGTAGAAATAATAAGGGGGATTGAATTTGAAGGAGAAAAATATAGATAAGGAAAAAGGGAAGGATTATCTTTTAAAAGTGTTCCACTCCCTATTCCAATTAGGTCAAATTCTCCTCTTAATTTATGAGAATATTCCCTTGCACTTTTTGAAGAAATCCATTTTGAAAGACCTTTATAGTTTGCCATTTTACCATCTAAGGAAAGGGAAAGTTTTAAAGCAACAAATATTTTCTTCTTTTCATGAAAAACAAAATATTTTCTGTTTAAATCTCTGCATTCATTTTCAAGAATCCCAACTTTTACTTTTATTCCTGCTTCCCTTAATTTTTTTATCCCTTTCCCATTTACAAGTTTATTTGGATCTTTTGTTCCAATAAAAACCTTTTTTATTTTTTTTTCTATTATATAATCAACACAAGGTGGAGTTCTTCCAAAATGAACGCATGGTTCAAGATTTACATAAAGGTCAGCATCTTCTGCATCTTTACCTGCATTATCAATTGCAATTCTTTCAGCATGAGGTAAACCGGGTGCTTTATGATAACCTATTCCAACAATTCTATTTTTTTTAACAACTACACTACCAACTAATGGATTGGGGCGAACAGTCCCTTCACCCAGTTTTGCAATTTCAATACACAGTTTTATAAATCGCTCTTCTTTAGAATCTGAAGGGAATTGTTGTGAAAAATTCAACAGGAACTCCTCTTTCATCTCTTACAGGTTCAAAAACAAAATCCTTTGCAGCATCTAATGCTGCTTGGTCCAAAATTGGATAATTTGAACTCTTTAAAATTTTGGCATCTATAACTTTACCTCTTTTATCAACAAGAACTCTTACAATTACAAGCCCTTTTAAATTTAATTTTTTTGCTTCCTCTGGATAAATTGGTTGAACTGCCTTTAAAATCTTTGCTTCAGCAACAATTTGCGGTTCTTTTGGAACAAGAGGTTTCACCTCCTCCTTTTTCTCAATTTCTTCTTTTGGAACTTCTTCTACCTTAGGAACTTCTTTCACCTCTTCTTTTGGTAAAATCTCCTCTTTCTTAGTAAGTTCTGCTTTCAAAATTTCTTCGGAACGAATAGGAGGAAGAGGTTTTTCTTCTAATGGTTTTTTAATTTCTCCGGGTTTCTTTTCTTCTAAGGGCTTTTCCTCTTTTATCTCAAACTCAATGCTAACTTCTTGCTGTTCTTTTGGAATAAAAATTAAATCAAGGTTTGAAATTGGTGAGTCAGCATAAAGTTCAATTCCTTTAACTCTATCAGAATACGCAAATAAATTCTTGCTTGTAAAAAGGAAGATTGCAGGTAAATTTTCAAATAAAATTTTTTGAGCGAATTTAAAATTCTTTTTACTTTCCGATTGATTTATTGTAAGAATTGCGTTCTCTAAATATTTATCAAAATCTTCGTTTTTAAAACCTGTAAAATTAAATACTCCATACTTTGAATGCCATAAGGGAATAAGGTCAACTTTCTCTCCATATGTCCATGAGAAAAGATAAATATCAAAATCTCTTTCTATAAGTTTTTTGACAAAATCAAATCCAGAAAGAATTATAGTATTACATTCTAAACCTGCCTTTTCAAGATTTTCTTTTATCTTTTGTGCAATTAAAATCTTTTCAGGTATATCCTCAGTTAAAATATTCACTGAAAAATCTTTTCCTCTAACTTCAAGATAAGGGTCTTTATCAACATTTTTAAAACCCAAATCATCTAAAATTTTTTTTGCTTTTTCAACATCAAATTTTGTATCTTCTAAGGAAGAATCGTATGCCCAATGGTGAAGGGGAATTGGAGAGGAAATTTTTTCAGCATAATTTTCCATTGTTTTTGAAACAATTTCATCTTTGTTTATTAATAAAGAAATTGCTTTTCTAAAATTAATATCATTATAAGGAAATTTTCCCAAATTAAAACCAATGAAGTAAATTTGGTTTCCATAAAAACTTTCCAATTTACCTTTTCCCTCTTTTATAATTGGAATTTCCTTAGGTGTAATATCAAAGGCAATATCAATTCTACCTTCTTTATAAGCAAGAGAAACAATTTCAGGAGATGGATAAAATTTAAAATATATTGTTTTTATTGGAGGGCTAAAAGAAAAGTAATTTTCATTTGCTTCTAATTCAATTAAATTGCCTTTAATCCATTTTTTTAATTTATATGGACCATTACCAATTGGATTTTGAGAAAAACCTTCAATATCTTTTTTATCTTTTAAAATATGAGAAGGTAAGGGGTAAAAATTGCAATCGTAAAGTTCATACAAATAGATTCTTGAAAACACAAATTTAACAACATATTCTCCAATCTTTTCAACTTTTTCAATAAATCTAAATTGGGATTTAAGAGGCGAATTTATATTAGGGTCATTAATTAAATTATAAGTAAAAATAACATCTTCGGCAGTAAATTCTTTTCCATCATGCCATTTGACATTTTTTCTTAAATAAAAGGTTATTGATTTTAAATCTTCTGAAAATTCCCATGATTCTGCAAGTATGGGTATTACCTTATCTTTATGAATTTTGAAAAGGGGTTGAAATATTAAATCATAAAAGGGGTTTGATTCTACAAAAGGTGGAAAAAGGGGATTTAAATTAGGGGGCTCTTTTACCATTCCGATTCTTAAAATGCCACCTTTTTCTGCATAGGATAATGGTTTTCTCTCAATTTTTACACATAAGAGTAAAAAAATACCTATAAATATTGAAACTATTATCTTAAATTTTTTCATAATTCACCTCCTTAAATTTTAAAATATAAAAAAGGGATAAAAAGGTTCATCATTTTTTAAAATTTCAAAATGTAAGTGGGGGCCAGAAGTTTTACCTGTTAAACCAACCTCCCCTATTATATCACCTTTTCTTACAAACTCTCCTTTATTTACAAAAATCCTATTTAAATGTCCATATAAAGTATAAATATCATCTTTATGTTTTATCTTAATATATAAGCCAAGATGAGGAGAAAAATTCTTTTCTATAACAATTCCGTCAGAAGAAGCAAAAACAGGAGTGCCTGACGGAGCAAATATATCAACACCAGGGTGTTCCTTAGAAAATTTTCTTGTTATAATTCCTCTTAGAGGTGGTATAAATTCGTTCTCTTTAAAATTGCTTATTTTAAAATCGATATTTTTAGAAATTTCCTGAGAAATAATTTTGGGATTAAGCATATAATTTATCTGTTTTGCATAATTTATCATTTTTTCCATTTTATTTTCAATCATCTCTATTTTTTCAATTTTTTCTTGATACTCTTTTATCCTTTTCTTCAAAACTAAATAATCATAAAAATTAGAATAAAAAAAATAAATTGAATATAATAAAAAGGGGGTAAGAAAAATAATAAAAAATATAAAAATTTTTAAAATTTTTAATTTAAATTTGGAAATGAAAAATTTTTTTGGTTCTTTTCCCTTTGATGAAGAAACAAATATATAATAACCTTCTCTTTTCATAATTTAATATTTTAAAGTTTTTTAAAAAAAATTTCAAACAATTTTTCCATATTTAAAACATCACTTTTCTTTATAATTTTATAAACACTCTCCTTATATTTTAAGGGTAAAGAAACGGAAATTATATTTTCAAAACCTGAAGAAAATAAATAATAATAAAAAGGGGAAGGTTCTTCTGAAATTCCTATTTGAAAAGGTATATTTTCTTCTTTGATTATTGAAATTATTTTATTTCTTAAATTTAAAGGCATAACATATTCCCTTTCTAAAAAGTTTATAAATGGTCCTTTACCAAGTTCTATTTCCTTATCTGAGGATACTTTTAAAAAGAAGAAAAATCTTGCCTTCTCATCTTTTATCCCTGGAAATATGCCCTTTTGATTTAACTTTGTTTTAACAAGAAATACTATTTTTAAAGGATATTTTTTTATAAATTTTATTAAAAAACTTGCAAATATTCTTGAATCAATATTTGAAGAAATAAAAAATTCTTCATCTTCATAAAAAAAGGGCTCAATTATAAAAGGTTCTCCTATTTCTGCACTTTTATTTTCAAGAATTTCAACCCTTAAATCAGAAAAATCCAAATCCTTTTCCTTTAAACTTCTTATTATCCCTCTTTTTCCATCTTTAAAAATCACAAAGCGATCTACTATATTTAAAGGTTTATAATCACCAATAATTTTAAACTTATAAAAATCCTTTTCTTTTTCAGAAATAAAAAAGGAAGATTCATCAATTCCTGTTAAAAATAAAAAATAATCATTTGAAGAAGTATTTGAAACAATTAAATTTCCAAAATTATCTTCAAAAATATTAAAATCCTTTAATTTTTCCCTTAAAAAATTTTTAACATCCTCTTCATTTCCCGATGCACCAAATTTATATGTTAATTCCTTTAAAATTTCATCCATAATTTTTAACCTCCTTCAAAAAATTTAAAAGAAGAGAATAAGTATTTTCTAAATCAATTTTATTTATTATTGAAACAGGAGAGTGAATGTATCTTGCAGGAACTGATAAAATAGCAATTTTTACACCTTTTCCTACAATTTGAATATTTCCTGCATCAGTTCCACCAATAAGCGGTTTTTTATATTGAAATGGTATATTTTTCTTTTCTGCAATTTTTTTAATAATTTCAAAAATTTCTTTATCAACTATGCATGCTCTATCTACTCGTGTTAAAACAGGTCCTTTTAAAAGAGAAGGAAAATCCTCTTTATCTTTTTGATAAAAATCACCTGCTGCTGTTGTCTCAACAATTATTGCCATATAAGGTAAAATTTTTTCTGCTCCTATTTTTGCACCCCTTAAACCAACTTCTTCTTGACAGGAAAAAAGGGCAATAAGTTCATAATCTGGTGAAAAATTTTTCATTATTTCAATCAAAATAAAACATCCTACTCTATCATCAAATGCTTTTCCCTTAAAAAAATTATCATTTAAAGAAGAAAAAGAAGTTGAAAATGTTGCATATATTCCTTTAAAAAATTTTTTTTCTGCCTCTTTTTTACTCATACCTACATCTATTACAAGGTCTTCAAAATCTATTTTTTTATACTTATCCTTTTTTTGAAGATGAAAGGGTTTAAAACCTATAACACCTTTTCTTCCATTTTCAAAAATTATTTTCTTTCCAATACAAACTTCTGGTTCAATAGAACCAATAGGTTCAAATTTTAAATATCCATCAGATGTTATTCCTTTTATTATAAATCCAACTTCATCCATATGAGAACATATAAGGACTTTTGGATTTCCTCTTCCTTTTCTTACATAAAGATTACCAAAATAATCATCAAATATTTCATCAACATAACCTTTTAAAATTTTAACAATAAATTCCTTAACCCTTTCCTCTTTGCCAGATGGTCCAAAAATTTCTGAAAGTATTTTTAAATTTTCAATCAAGTTTGTATTTTTCCTTTAAAGTATCAATTAAGGAAGAACCTTTAAATTTTTCTTTCATTAAATTAAAGATTTTTTGTGCACTATCTTTTTTATTTTCAGAAATATAAAGTTCAATTAAAGAAGTATAGGTTCTTATATAATTGGGAAGTAAAGAAAGGGCAAGATTATAATAATTTTTTGCCCCTTTAAATTCACCTTTCCCTCTATATGCATCACCAAGAAGTGTATAAACAATACTATTTTTTTCCTCCTTTAAAAGTTCTTCACAAACCTTTATTGCCTTATCAAAATACCCACCTGAAATACTAAATTGAGCCAATTGAAGTTTCATAAAATAAACAATTCTTTTATCATCCCTATCCATTAAATCTTTATTCCCTTCAAAATTTAAGGCAAATTCAATTCTATTTATTGCCTTTTCAAGTTCCCCTTCTTCAAAATAAAGTATTGCAAGAACTGTTAAAGGAGCACGATAATTTGAAAGTATTCTTTGATGAGTTCTATCTATAAAAAATTTGTTTTCATCTATAAAGCCCCTGAATTTAAAAACCTTCATAAAAAGTGAATCAGTTTTTTCAACATCAACTGCGTAACCAAGTGGAGTATCTTTATTAACTTTATAGGGAACAACTTTATAAGCCATTCCTCCAAGAATTAAGTAATCTGAAAAACCCTTATAAACTTTTGTTTCACATGTTATTGAAAAATAAATTGGGAGTTTTGGTCTTTTACCTTCTATAACTTTTTTTGCAAATGAATCTGGTGGTGAAAGGTATATTTTTGGAAATCTCAAATTTATTCTTTGTAAACTTACATATTCTTTTGGGTCTTTTGGCAATTCATAACCAAAATTTGCTGCAAGCATATCCCTTATAACAAGGTCTCTTACAAGAACAATGTTTCCGTCAGGTCCTATAAAAGGAGCAAGTTT
>Ga0197143_1001103_pt1 | contig 24202 bp, 18 predicted proteins | sample GBS70_MetaG_FD_148603 | JGI IMG/M metagenome (GOLD analysis project Ga0197143, IMG submission 148603) | Sediment microbial communities from Great Boiling Springs, Gerlach, Nevada, United States - GBS 70_MetaG | ecosystem: Environmental > Aquatic > Thermal springs > Hot (42-90C) > Sediment...
ACCTTGATATAGGTTGCTGGATTGGAGCGCGGGGTACGACCGATGGGAGATTGGTCAATTTCAATCACTTTGTCCACAAAATCAAGCCCGAGGATTTCATCATGCTCACCCGGTTCCTCATATGACCCGTAAAGGTGCTTTTTGAGAGCCCGGGTTAAGATATCGCTGACCAACGTGCTTTTCCCGCTGCCCGAAACTCCGGTTACACAGATAAAAAGACCCAGGGGAAATTTGACCGTTATATTTTTAAGGTTATGTTCGCGCGCACCTTTTACCACAAGCCACCTATCTCCAGGTTTGCGACGGTTTTCAGGTACGGGAATGCTGAGTTCTCCACGCAGGTACTTTGCAGTCAGAGAAGTTTTGCTTTTGAGAACTTCTTCCAGAGGACCCTGAGCCACCAACCTACCTCCGTTCTCACCTGCGCCTGGGCCAAGGTCAACAATCCAATCAGCTGAACGAATTGTTTCCTCGTCATGCTCAACAACAATCAAGGTATTTTCCAGGTCGCGCAGCTTTAAAAGTGTATCTATAAGCTTGCGGTTGTCCCGCTGGTGCAGCCCTATGCTAGGCTCGTCCAACACATAGATTACACCGGTCAGCCCGCTGCCAATCTGGGTCGCCAGACGAATGCGCTGTGCCTCTCCACCTGATAGCGTGGCAGCAGAACGGCTCAAAGTCAGGTAGTCAAGACCAACATCCACCAAAAACTGGAGGCGCGTGCGAATTTCCTTGATCAGACGCTCACCAATTTTAAGTTCGGTTTCGCTCAGTTTAAGCCCGTCAAACCAGCTAATGAGGTTTTTAATGCTCATGTCCGTAAGTTCAGCAATATTGAGCCCTTTAAATCGAACTGAGAGTGCAAATCTGTTAACTCGGGTGCCCCCGCACTCACTGCAAACTTTGGGGCGCATGTAAGCTTCAATTTTTTCCCTCTGAGCCTCACTTTCAGCCTCCTTGTAACGCCGCTCAAGATTGTTGATAAGACCGAACCAATGGGCATAGTATGCCTTTTTGCGTCCTGTAATACTCATGTACTCTACATACACAGGCTCATCAGCTCCATAAAGAATGATTTCCTGCTGCCAACGCTCAAGGTCCTTCCAAGGAACGTCTGTTGGAATATTGTAGTGCCTGCAAACTGCCTTGATCATCTTGGGATAAAAGTCAGCAGCTGACCGTTCAACCGGCAACAAAGCTCCTTCATCAATCGAAATCTCAGGATCTGGCACAACCAGGTTCTCATCAACCACCATCTTTATGCCAAGCCCACTGCACTCCGGGCATGCACCAAACGGATTGTTAAACGAAAACAACCTTGGAGAAATTTCGCTATAAGAAAAACCACATCTGGTACAGGAAAAAAGTGTGGAATGTATTTTTCTTTCTACAACGTCGTCCTGCTCATCAACAATTTCAACCGCCACCAATCCCTCAGCCAGCCCAAGGGCGGTTTCCACACTGTCAGCCAGGCGCCGCTCAATTCCTGGTTTGAGCACCAGTCTATCAACAATTACATCGATATCGTGCTTTACATCGCGGTTTAATTTAATTTCTTCGTCCAGTCCGTAAATCCTTCCATCTACCTTAACTCTTGCATAGCCTTCCTTCCTCAACCTTTCGAAAAGCTCTCGATACTCTCCTTTCCGACCCCTGACAACCGGAGCAGCAATAACTATGCGTGTAGCCAAAGGAAGTTTTTTAATTTCATCCACTATCTGTTGCGACGTTGCAGCGGCAATTTCAAGGTTGCAGTTAGGACAGTAGGGCGTTCCTAACCTGGCAAAAAGTACTCTCAGGTAATCATAAATTTCGGTTACCGTACCAACCGTAGAACGCGGGTTACGTGAGGTGGTTTTCTGGTCTATGCAGATCGTTGGTGAAAGACCTTCAATATATTCAACATCAGGCTTTTCTTGAAGCTCCAGAAACTGCCGGGCATACGAGGACAGTGATTCCACATATCTGCGCTGACCTTCAGCATAAATAGTGTCAATAGCCAAGGATGATTTCCCTGAACCCGAAAGCCCGGTAAAAACAATCAATTTATTGCGCGGCAGCTTTAAGGTAACGTTTTTCAGGTTGTGTTCACGTGCCCCAACAATTACGATATCTCTGCCCAAAGAACGACACCTCAGAATTATTTTTAGGAACCAGAAGTTGATTCTGGTATATTTAATTATAAGTCCATAAATTAACGGATAGGGTGAGGCAAATGTTCAGGGGTATATATGTTCCCCTTGTTACTCCTTTTTACGAAGGCGAAATTGACTGGGAATCACTGGAAAGGTTAATTGAATACTACATCGAACGCAGGGTTGACGGCCTCGTTCCCTGCGGAACAACAGGTGAATCTCCCACCCTTTCTGAAAAAGAACACCTTGACGTAATCAAATTCGTCATAGAAAAAACAGCAGGCAGAACCCGGGTCATTGCCGGCACAGGATCAAACGAAACAAAGAAGGCTGTGGAATTCACAAAAGCAGCTGAGGAAATGGGAGCCGATGGGGCGCTGGTTGTTTGTCCATATTACAACAAACCCACCCAGGAAGGAATTTTTGTCCATTATAAAACAGTTGCCGAAAATACGTCTTTACCGATTATTGTTTACAACATTCCCGGAAGAACAGGTCGGAATATTGAGGTCAAAACTTTAATGCGCCTAGCAGAGATAAAAAACATTGCCGGTGTTAAAGAGGCCAGTGGCGACATCAATCAGCTTATGGATACCATTCAGTTAAGGCCATCTGGTTTCAGTGTTCTTGCGGGCGAAGACCATCTGATCTTCATAAATTGCGTTCTCGGAGGCGATGGAGCCATTGCAGCAAGTGCACACGTCCTGCCCGAAAAATTCAAAGCAATGTGCGAAGCTGCTTGGCAGGGAATTGCAGGCGAAGGATCAAAAATTCACTTTGAATTACTACCACTGGTAAGGCTTTTCTTTGCAGAAACCAACCCCAGCCCGGTAAAAACAGCCCTGCAGTTAATGGGTCTTATAAAATCTGACGAGGTCAGGCTGCCTTTGGTTCCTACAACACTGGAACTAAAAGAAAAAATCAGACAGGAGCTTGTACGGCTTAAGGTGCTGGATTAACCAAAGATCCAGCCACCAAAATCTTCAAAATAATAGTCCGGCTCGCTGAGGTATCGAATAGTTTCCTGAAGAAGCTCAAAATGTTTCACCTCTTCTTTTTCCAGGAACTCAAAAAACCTTTTCAGGCGGCTGTCGGATTCCTTCCTTGCCTGGTCCTGATAATATAAATAGCTTTCTTTTTCAAACCCCAAAGCTGCATTATAAACCTCAATATCGGTTTTTGCTTCTTCAAGGTTCTTGCCGAGCTTTTCCTGCATAAACTGCTCAAGAGAAGATCTTGCCCTTTCAGAAATCTCGACCCTGCATTCAGTTTCGAGGTCAAACTCCTCTTTCCCAAAAAGGTGATCATTAAAACGCTGAATTTTATCCAGGTGCCCTTCTTCTTCAGCAATCAAAAATTGAAGCGCCTTTCTGGCAAAAGGATCACTAACCCTGGAAAGGGCTTCTTCATAAAATTGCTTTCCCTTTATCTCCATCTCATAGGCTCGCCTGAGCGCTTCACAATAAAAATTGTCAACCAAAGCCTTAAAAACTCCCTTCTTTTCAGACTAAAATCTATTGTATCATTTAAGATATGTTCTTTTTTCCTTTTACGCTGATATTAATTTTGTTTCTGATATTCTTCACACCACTCCTCTTTATTTTTGTAAAAATTGGGATCATCGGTGCAGCTTTTGAAAAGCTTGGCATACCAGCAGGTTATGCAATCTCATTTTACTTTATTTCACTCCTTGCTTCATCAATCAATATTCCGATCTTCAAAAGAGAAATAAAAACCAGACCCCATGGAAATTGGCGCTATCTTGATCTTTTTTTCGGTCCACTTCCTCAGGTTTATAAAGAACAGGTAATAGCAGTTAATGTTGGGGGGTGCATAATTCCCCTTGCTGTCGCTATTTATCTGGTTCCAAGGGTTTCTTTTATCCCGTTTATTTTGTCATTTCTCATAGTAACCATAGTCAGCTACCTTGCAGCCCGACCGGTTGAAGGCATCGGCATTATTATGCCTTTCTGGCTGAGCCCCCTTGTCTCAGCCCTAGCCGCAGTTCTTCTTTCTCCTCCAGACCAGACTGCAGCGGTAGCCTTTATAGCAGGCGTGATGGGCACAATCCTTGGGGCAGACATTCTTCACCTCAAAGATTTTGTTAAAGACATGCCCGGGGTTATGTCTATTGGTGGAGCAGGTGTTTTCGATGGAATTTATTTAACCGGCATTATTGCTGCTTTTCTGGCATAAAATATAGTACTGAGGATGGAACGAAAGATTATGAACGAAGAAGAAAGAATAAAGGAAATAGTTGAAAGGCTAAAAAGGGCATATCCTGACGCTAAAATTGCCCTTAACTTTAGAAACCCTTTTGAGCTCCTGGTAGCAACTATTCTTTCAGCCCAGACAACAGATAAGAAGGTAAATGAAGTTACACCCATCCTTTTTTCTCGCTATCCGACGCCGGAAGATCTTGCTAAAGCCGACACAGCTGAGGTTGAATCAATCATTAAGCCTTTAGGCTTCTATCGACAAAAAGCAAAATACATTATTGGTGCTGCAAAAACCATCGTAGAAAAGTTTAACGGCAGGGTACCGGATACCATGGAAGAACTGACAACCCTTCCCGGTGTGGCCAGAAAAACGGCTAACATTGTCCTTTCCAATGCTTTCGGAAAAATTGAGGGAATTGCCGTTGATACCCATGTTCGTAGAATCGCTAAAAAGCTGGGACTGACTGAAAACACCGACCCCGAAAAAATTGAACAGGACCTGATGCAGAAAATTCCAAAGGATGAATGGTTTAAATTCACCTATACTGTAATTGAGCATGGTAGAAACATCTGCAAGGCTTCCAGACCAAAATGTGACAACTGCTTTCTCAACGATATCTGCCCTTCCTCGCTTGTTTAGCGGCTATCAGCCTCTCCAGCTCCTCTTTTAACTCCTTAATCTGGTCTCTTAATAGGGCCGCCCTTTCAAATTCAAGCTCTGCTGCAGCAGCATACATTTCTTCTTCAAGTGCTGCAATTGCCTTTTCAATTTCTTCCGGTGGCAGGATATTGATAAGCCTTTCTGCTTCGGCTTTCTTTTTCTTAAGATTACGGTACTGGGTTAACTCAAGTATGTCCGAGATAGCCTTTCTGACGGTTTGAGGCTTGATGCCGTGCCTGCGATTGTATTCAAGCTGAATTTTTCTGCGCCTGTTTGTTTCCTTAATGGCCCGTCTCATTGAATGCGTAATCTCATCAGCATACATGATTACCTGACCCGAAACATTTCTGGCAGCCCTACCTATTGTTTGGATTAAAGACCTTTCATCACGCAAAAACCCTTCTCTGTCTGCATCCAGAATCGCCACGAGTGATACTTCAGGCAGGTCAAGCCCCTCCCTTAAAAGGTTGATACCAACAAGTACGTCAAACTCCCCGGTCCTCAAACCGGTTAAAATCTCGACCCTTTCCAGGGTATCAATATCGCTATGCATGTATCTTGCCTTAATGCCCTGTTCAAGAAGATACTCGGTTAAGTGTTCGGCTAGCTTTTTGGTAAGGCAGGTCACGAGCACGCGTTCATTGCGCTCAATCCTTTTTCTGATCTCAACTACAAGATCGTCAATCTGGTTTGCCCTGGGTTTAACAATGACTTCAGGATCAACCAGTCCGGTCGGTCTTACAATCTGCTCTACCACCTGACTGGAAACTTCTAATTCAAATGGTCCTGGAGTTGCAGAAACAAAAATCACCTGGGGCACCTTATTGATGAACTCATCAAAGCGGAGCGGTCGGTTATCAAGAGCTGAAGGCAACCTAAATCCATACTCCACCAGTGTTTCTTTGCGGGAACGATCACCTTCGTACATACCCCTGAGCTGAGGTACCGCAATGTGACTTTCGTCGATGAATACAAGATAGTCATCCGGAAAGTAATCAAGTAAGGTATCCGGTGGTGCTCCTGGTGGTTTGCCTGTAAGGTGTCGGCTGTAATTTTCAATGCCTGCACAATACCCAACTGTTCTTAACATTTCAATGTCGTATCGGGTTCTCATTTCGAGACGCTGTGCTTCAAGCAGCTTTCCCTGGTCCCTTAATTCCTTTAGACGATATTTAAGCTCTTTCTCTATGGAGGCTATGGCCGCCTCCAGCTTTTCAGGGGTGGTTACAAAATGGGTAGCCGGATAAATAAAAATCTGGCTGTATTCGTTTCCCACTTCTCCGGTCAAGGGATCAACTTCCACTATGCGTTCAAGCTCATCTCCAAAAAACTCAAGTCTTACGGCCTTTTCCTTGTATGCTGGAAAGATTTCAATCACATCACCCCGGACTCTGAACCTTCCCCGGTTTAATTCATAATCGTTACGCTCGTATTTGATTTTGACCAATTTGCGCAAAATTGCGTCAAGATCATATACTTCTCCTGTCTTCAGGTAGATAACAGTTTCTTCGTAATCCTTTGGGGAACCAAGGTTGTAAATGGCGGAAACTGAAGCAACCACAATCACATCCCGTCGCGAAAGAAGTGCTGACGTAGCCCTGAGTCGAAGTTTGTCTATTTCCTCATTTATTGAGGCATCCTTTTCAATATACAGGTCTTGCTCGGGGACATAAGCTTCTGGCTGATAATAATCATAGTAGCTTACAAAGTACTCAACTGAGTTTTCAGGGAAAAATTGCCTGAACTCAGCGGCAAGCTGGGCAGCAAGGGTCTTGTTGGGAGCCAGCACAAGGGCTGGCTTTTCAATCCTTGCAATGACATTAGCCATGGTAAAAGTTTTACCTGAACCGGTGACTCCAAGAAGCGTTTGAAACCGGTAACCCTTTTTGACTCCCTCAACCAGCTGTTCTATGGCCTTTGGCTGATCACCCGCTGGTTGATATGGGGCAACCAATTTAAACAGGCTCATTCTGTATTAACCTGGAAGCAACATACTCTGCCTTTTTTTTAAGTTCATCAATGCTTCCATTGTTGATAATAACACAGTCTGCCAGCCGGTAATAATAACCCGTTGAGGGCTGGGCAGCCAGTAACGCCTGGATAAAAGAAGCTGGCAATCCTCTAGTTACCAGTCGTTCCTCCTGCTTTCTGCGGTCAGCCAGAACTGCCACGACCAGGTCACAGGCCCAAAGAAGCCCTGCCTGTTCAAGCTTTACACCCTCAATCAGATAAAGACGGTTTTTTTCTGGTCCCTGGATTAGTGCGAGCACCTTTTTCTTCAACTCAGGATAAAGAATGTTTTCAAGCTGCTGAAGCTTCTCCGGTTTATAGAAGACAAGGCGGCGCAAAACGTTAAAATTGGGCTCTTCATCCAGGCTGTAAGCAGCTTCTGAAATTTCACGTCTGATTTTCTGCCGGATTTTATCTTCCTGATAGAGCTCTTTTGCGAGCTCGTCAAGGTTAAGCCACGCAGCACCCAAAAACTCTTTAAGGAACCTGCAAAAGGTAGATTTACCGGATGCAACCGGCCCTGTTATGCCAATAACCACAACTTAAACCCCTTAACGAGTCGGGTGGGTAAGAATTATCATCCGCGCAGGAAGATTAATGCTCTTTACTCTTACCCTAATGGGTTCTCCTTCTTCAAGTGAAGCAACATCTCTTATGTATTTGGAAAATTCGTCTTTCGGAAGCAGGCCGTCGAGCCCAGGAAGCAACCAGACAAACAGGCCGGAATCTGTCTTTTTCTTTACGGTGCCGTCAAAAATCTGCCCAACCTTAACCTGCTCGGCAAGGGTGTGCCATTTTGTTCTGGTTGCCTGCTTAACCGATCCCTGAACCTTTTTGCCCTCAAGGTCTACGGAAGTAACAACAAACTCTACTTCGTCGCCGGGTTTGAAAAGCTCTGAAGGATGTTCAACCTTTTTCCAGGCAAGCTCGCGCTTCCGTATGAGCACATCAACCGGTCCAACAGTTACAAAAATACCAAAATTGGTGACGGTTTTAACCACGCCCTTCAGCTTTTGCCCAACTTCTAAGCTGCCCAGAAACTCTAAAATTGATTTTTCTTCCTTTTCTTTAACCAGCCTTTCCCGGTCAAGAATTACGCGGCTGCGTTTATAATCTATAGCATCAATATATGCCTCAACCTCATCACCTGGATTGAGGCGCTGCCCCTGCTTTAATCCTGAAAGTTCATCAAGCAAAATTCCCTTAAAGTATCTCAGGCCAAGGTCAACAAGGTAACCATTCTTGATACGGCGTACAACTTTTCCGTGAACCGCCTGATTCTTTTCCTTGAGCTCTGCAAGCTTCTGGATCTCCTCTTTGCGAGCTGCGCTTCTGAATGTAAGCCAGACAATACCGGCGCGATCGTCAATTCTTCGGATGATTACAGGTATTTCTTCCCCGATCTCAGGCAAGCGACCGCCAAACTCAGAAACAGGCAGGATGCCATCATATTTGTAGGAGATATTAACGATTACATTGCCCTCACTTATACTGATTACCTGACCCCTAACGACTGCACCCTTCTTAATTTGAAGAGTCTCAAGTTTTGAGTATTCCTCTTTGAATTCACCTTCAAAAACCGGTTCGACCAATCACGTCCTCCTTTGCCCTTACAGATAATAATAAACAATATTATCAAAACATCTTTTAAATTCAAATTTCCGCCAGGCTGTAGCCATGCTTTAAGTTAACCCTTAAAGGTACGGAAAGGTTAATTGCATTTTCCATTGTCTCAACCAGCAACTGCCCGGTTTCTGAAGCATCTTTCTCATCAACTTCCAAAACCAGTGAATCATGAATTTGCAGGACAAGGCGCGCTTTGAGATTGCTTGCCGCAAGCCGTTGCCTCAATCTCACCATTGCCAGCTTGATGATATCAGCAGCAGAACCCTGTATTGGCGTGTTCATTGCCAACCTCTGAGCAGCATTTCTTTCTGCCAGACTTGAGCTCCTCAGTCCGGGAAGGTAGCGTCTCCTGCCCAGAATGGTTGTAACATAACCTTTTTCATAAGCCTGCTTGATTGTTTCGTCAAGATAGCGTTTTACGCCCTGATGCTTCTCAAAATAACTTTCAATATATCGGCGCGCCTCATCAACGGATATTCCTGCTTGCGTAGCCAGACCTTCCGGTGTAACGCCGTAAATAATGCCAAAGTTAACAGCCTTGGCTATTCTTCTCAGGCGCTCATCAACATTTGAAGGATTTGCCTTTAAAACCTCAACTGCTGTTTTTGTATGGATGTCCTTATTTTTTAAAAAGGCTTCCACCAGCCTTGCATCACCGGATAGATGGGCAAGGACTCTCAGATCTATGTTTGCATAATCAGCCGCAACAAAAATTTTTCCGGGCGGACATTTTATAGCCTCTCTGAATAAAAGCGCCAGGTTACCCTTTAGCGGCAAATTTTGAAGGTTTGGATCTTCGCTAGCAAGCCTGCCAGTCGCCGTGCCGGTTTGAATAAATCTTCCGTGCACCCTCCCTGTTTTCGGGTCAACCTTTTCAAGAAAAGGCTCCACATAGGTTCTCTTAAGTTTGGTCAGCTCCCTGTAGTTAAGGACTACCTCCACAATTGGATGTACATTTATGAGCTTAAGCAGTGTTGCCTGATCCGTTGACAGCTTTTTGCGTCCTCTTGCCGGAGGTTTGATTTTTAAAACATCGTAAAGGACATAGGCAAGCTGCTTGGGTGAATCTAGATTGAATTTCACGCCGCTATAGGAGAAGATAAGGGATTCGACTTCTTCGATTCTTCTTTCAAGTTCCTTGTTCAGATCATAAAGACGCTCTTTTTCAACAGGCAAACCTGCCTCTTCCATTTCTGCAAGGACTAAAGCCACCGGCAATTCAACATTTATGTAAACCCTTTCCATTCCCTGTTCTTTGATTTTTGTCAACAGCTTTTTACCCCAGCTAAGAGCAGCAGGCAGCTGTGAAAACCAATCATTGGAAGGAAGATAGTCAAGCAGGCTGTATTTTTTGCGGTCAGGATTTTCCAGCCAGAGAAGAAGGGAAAGATCGTGAATTTTACCTGCTGCAACGAACTCTTCAACCACAGGACGGAGTCCTTCAGGCAGCAACCTGAAAAGAATCTTCAAATCACCGGTAAAAATTAAATCAGCCTCTCTGAAAACCCGCTTAAAGCCTTCATGACTGATAATTTCTGAATAAAGATTCGCACATGAAAGAACAGCCGTACCTTCGACCACACCCACAAAAGCTTCCTTTTTCTGTTTTAGCGCTTCAATTGTCTCATCAAAACCGGCTTTTCTGGCGCTGACCGAAGGCTCAAATCCTACTTCCGGCTGAAAACCGGCAATGTCCAGTCTTTTAAGCAGGCTTTGAAACTCAAGCTCCATAAACACTCTGGCAACAACCGCATCATCATAATTAAGCGGTTTTTCCAGTAGCTCCTTTTCAACCGGAAGATCCCGCCTGAGGGTTACCAGCTCACGAGCTTTAAAAACCGCCTCTTTGTTCTCAATCAAAGCCCGATAATACTTTTTACCTTGTAATTGCTCCAAATTAGCATACAGCTGTTCAAGGTTTTTAAATTTTCTAATAAGCTCAGCTGCGGTTTTTTCTCCTATTCCCGGAACACCCGGCACGTTATCCGAGGCTTCACCCTTCAGAGCAAGAAAATCAGGAATTTCTTCCGGATAAACTCCAAATCTTTCAAAAACCTTCTCCCGATCATAAATCTTTACGTCGCTTACACCTTTTCTGGTTGTTATTACCTTTACGTTTTCGTCAACCAGCTGGAGCATATCCCGATCGCCACCTAAGATGTAGACTTCCTTGCCTGTTTTCTGACATTCAGATGCAAAAGAAGCCAGTATGTCGTCAGCCTCAAAACCTGCTTTTTCGACTACAGGAATATTGAAGGCACCAAGTATCTTTTTTACTAGTTTAAACTGAGGAATTAGCTCATCTGCAGTTTCCGGCCTATTTGCCTTGTATCCTTTGAAGACCTCGTGCCTGAACGTAGGTTCCTTAGTATCAAAGGCAGCTATTACCACGTCAGGCTCAAAATCCCTGATCACTTTTATGAGCATGCCAGCAAACCCGTAGGCAGCGTTTACAATTTCGCCTTTTGAGTTTCTCAGGCTGAGAGGTAGGGCATGAAATGCCCGATGAATCAGGGAGTTAGCATCGATCAGGATAACTTTCTTAACCTTTCCTAAAGCGTTTTTACGCTTCTTTGCGGAGCTGCTGCCGTGTTTTAACTCAAAAAGTGTGGGGGTGCTTTCCTTTTCTCCGGTTCCTTTTTTGGCTGTCATTTTGTTTAAATTATAAAAAAAGAAGGCCCGCCTGCAGCATCAGGATGTTGCAGGCGGGCATCTAGAACCTACAGCACAGGAAGATACTTTTTAATCTCCCACTCAGTAACCTGAGTTCTGTACTCGTTCCATTCGTTGCGCTTCAGCTCAAGCAGTCGCGTAAAGACATGTTCACCCAAGGTTCTGTACATAAGTTCAGACTTTTCAAAATAGGAAATGGCCTCACCAAGGCTTCCGGGTAATGTTTCAATTCCCATCTGTCTTCTTTCGGTTTCGGTAAGGTTAAACAGGTTCTTCTCAATTGGATCCGGGAGCTCATATCCCTTTTCTATACCCTCAAGCCCGGCGGCCAGCAGTACGGCAAAAGTAAGATACGGATTGCATGCTGGGTCAGGGCTTCTTATTTCAGCCCTTACTGCCTTTTCCTTTCCTGGGTGATAGTAGGGAACGCGGATAAGGGCCGAGCGATTTCTGTGGGACCATGCAATATAAACCGGTGCTTCAAACCCGGGCACAAGGCGCTTGTAGGAGTTCACCCACTGGGCAAATATAAGTGACATTTCCTTGGCATGATAAAGCTGACCCGCAATGAACCTCTTGGCAGTTTCGCTCAAATTGTACCTGTCGTTAGGATCGAAAAAGGCATTTTCATCACCAATAAACAATGACTGGTGCACATGCATGCCACTTCCATTTACTCCATAAATTGGCTTTGGCATAAAGGTTGCGTAAACACCATACTGACTTGCAATTTCTTTAACCACCATCTTGTAAGTCATAACATTATCTGCCATAGGCAGGGCATCATCATAGCGTATATCTATTTCGTGCTGACTCGGACTAACTTCATGATGGCTGTACTCGACTTTTATACCAAGCTCCTCCAGAGCAATAATCGTATCGCGCCGCAAATCTGTAGCCGCATCCAGAGTCGTTAAATCAAAGTAACTTCCATAGTCAAGAACTTCTGTGCCTTTATCATTCTTAAAGTAAAAAAACTCAAGCTCAGGGCCTACATAAAAATGGTCAAATCCCATTTGTTTCATTCTTTCAACGACTCTGCGAAGAATCAGTCTGGGGTCTCCATCATATGGTTTTTTGTCAGGAGTGACTATATCGCAGAACATCCTGGCAACAGCCTTTTCTCTTGGTCTCCAGGGTAAAACCCGAAAAGTTGTAGGATCAGGAAGGGCTATCATGTCAGATTCTTCTATGTCCTGGTAACCGGTAATTGACGAGCCGTCGAACCCCATACCATTTACAAGGGCATTTTCGAGCTCATCAACGCTGATTGAAAAACTTTTAAGCTGACCCAGAATGTCCGTAAACCACAGCCTGATGAATCTAACATCAAGGTCGCGAGCTTCCTTAAGTACCTGTTCAATTAATTTTTCCCTGTCCTCTGTCATCCTGAAACCTCCTTCGCTTAATAAATTCATACGCGCCAAAAAAAATAAGGCGCCTTCCATCTGGAAGACGCCCTTGTCTCCACCTGAATTTTAAGGCACACGCCCTTGTGCGCCTTTAGAAGTTATTAAATCAGAAAAGCAGCTAACCGTCAAGAACCTTCATTTCAGCATAGGTAATGACTGCCTCGGCAATCTCGCCCAGCGATTTACGAAGGTTCATGCTTTGCTTCCTTAAAAATTCATAAGCTTCGCTTTCACTCATGCCGTGTTTTTCCATGAGAATACCCTTAGCTCTGTCAACAAGTTTTCTTTCGTTCAGCTTTTTCTCAAGCTTTAGAGCCTTATCCTCTATCTGATGGGTTTTCATTAAAAGCGCCGATTGATCTGCAAAAGATTTGGCAAGCCTTACTTCTTCGCCTGTGAATGCATGAGGGAAAGAAGTAAACAGAACCAGAACCCCTAATGGTTCTTTCCTTACTGCCACCGGAATCGCAAGCACAGACCGCAGCGAAAAATCTTCTGCTGTTTTCTGCCACTCTTTTCCAGCGGTAATTAAGTCGGGCTGCTGAATCGGCTTTAAATCAGCAACAGTCTTGAGAAAAAACCGAACCAGGCTTCCCTCGAGCAGGCGTTCTGCCAGGCGCTTGTTTTCAGGGTAAACCATGACCGAACCAAACTTTTTTTCCTCCTTATTGTAAATAAGAAGGGCATTGAAAGCTGAACCAAAAACCTTTTCAGCCATGGAAAGAACCAGAACCAAAAATTCTTCCAGATAAACTGAAGAAACAAGGGTGTGGGAAATTTCATAAAGAACTTCAAGGCGCTTGACCTTTTCTTTGAGATCACGGTAAAGTCTTGCATTTGCAATAGCGCCTGCCACTTGCTGAGCAATGGTTTCAATAAGCCTTAACTCTCTTGAGTTGTGTTTGTGGGGTTCTTTATGCTGAACGTTTAAAACACCGATGAGTTCTCCTTTAAAAACAAGCGGAACCGATAGAAATGACTCAAAAGTATCTTCCTTCAAAGACGATATGGGTTTAAATCTTGAATCCAGATAGCTCTTTTCATCAATGACAACCATTTTTTTTCTTGCTGCAGCCCATCCGGTTATGCCTTCACCGAGCCTTAGTTCAATCGGACCGCAGTTTTCACTTTCAGAACTTGCAAGCGCCTGAAGCTTTAAAGTTTTTGACGGCAAATCGTAAAGATAAAGAAGGCAGGAGTCAGCCTCCATGTACTCCCTCACAAGGTTTACAGTCCTTTCAAGCACGTTTTCGAGCTCAAGTTCTGACCAAACAGTGTCAACTATAGTATGCAGAAGTTCCAGTTCTTCCTCAAGCTCTTTAACTCTTTCCCTTAGTGAACCGGTGCGTTGTTTTTCCACCTTTTCTCCTCACGCTTTTAAATGGTCCTCAAACTGTATAAAATAGTATATCAACCCAACGCCGAAGTGGTGGAACTGGCAGACACGAGGGACTCAAAATCCCTTGGGCGTCAGGCCCGTGCGGGTTCGACTCCCGCCTTCGGCACCATCACTACTCCTTTGGAAGGTCCAAAATAAACTGTTGCAGTCCTTCCGGGCTCGATTTATACAGCAAAATACCTCCATCTCTCTCAAGCAGTTCACGAGCAAGAAAAATACTCATGGCCGTTCCGGTGATGGCATCGGTGAAAAAGGGCATTTCAAATAATTTCTCAATCTCCGGAGAAGAAGGAGGAGCAATATAGGAAATCTTAATTACGACTCTATCATCGGTTTCCTCAACGTCAAAATTTATCGACCTTTTACCAGAAGCTTCCTTTAAAAGCTCAACAACATAATTAAGGATTGTTAATAAAGCCAGTTGCATTCGCGTCCAGTTGCCGGTGATAAAAACAGTTTTATCGATGTCTATTCTGACTTCAACATCGTATCTTTCAAGCACAGGTCCTAAAATTATCAAGGCTGACTGAAGTGCCTCCTTAAAGTCAATTACAATCTTATCCTGTGTGGAAAAGTCAATCCCCAGTGCCTGGAAAGTTACAGTTGTATCCGCAATTTTTTTAAGTTGAAGTTCAATATCTTTAAGTATTTTTCTATCTTCATCAGAAATTCCTTCCTTAGCCATCAAAATCTCCGTTTGCGCAAGGGCAACCTGAATAGGTTTAACGATAAGTTTATTAAGGCTTTTGGCAATCTCTCCAAGAAGAAGAGTACGCGATTCGACCAGAGCAGCCTGCTGGGTAGCCCGTACCTCTGTAATATCCGAAAGCATAAGCGCAAACAGCAATTCGTTGGCATAACTAAAATGGAAGCAGGTCACTCCATAAATCCTTCCAGCTAAAATGACCTCTTTTTTCGTTATTGTCATTAATTCCCTGCACTTAGAAAAAACAGCTGCAAACGAGGTCTCGCCTATATTTGCTACCTGTTTTCCAGCATCCCGTTCAAGAAACAATTTGCCAAAGATATTTGTTAATCTTATGTTGCCTTCAGCATCACAAAGGACAAACCCCAGCGGTAGATTATCCACCACTACTTCAAGCAGTTCAAACCTTTTCCTAATTTCCTCTTCCAGCCAGCGTTCCCTTTCAATTAGAGTCCTTTCAAGCTGACGGAAAAACATCCCTGTAAACAGATAAGAGCCGAAAAAGATCAGAATAAGAACAATGAATGAAGCTGCGCTACGATTGTTTATTTCCTGCTGTGCTTTTCTCAGTAGATTCAGTTCTTTTTCTCTATCAATACAGCTAAAGGATAATAAACTCACATCGCCAAGCTTTGCCCCGACAGAAGCAATTACATATCGTTCACCTTCTGCTCTTTTAATTTCACCCTTCCCTGCTTTATTGACCAGATCGATGACTTCAGCTTTCAGCGCAGCTGCAATTTTTCTGTCTTTTGAAATATCTGCAGCGTAAGAAACTAAAAAAGGTCTTTTACCCACGAAATACACAAAATAATGAAATTCCCCTTCTTTAAATAACAAAGATTGAACCGTTCTCAAATAAACATCAAGGTTAAGCCAGGCAATCAAAAAACCGTTACGCTTGAAGTCTGGATAACTCCCGTCTGCCGGAGAAAAGGATTGGCGATAAATCGGCATGCAGATATAAAGGTAACCTTTTTCTAAGATGAACAAAGGCTGAATATCATTATCATGCTCCACCGGAAAAACCCATCTGCATTGCTCAAAAAGGTACTTGAGGTCTGCCTTAGGCACTTTCCCCGCGCTGAACCCAACATTTCCATTCTCAGAAATAATACAATTTCCCTCAGCTCCCACTGAACTGTATTGAGCCAGTGTTTCCTCTAATCTCATTGGAACCAGGTTGCGGTAAGCCTGGCCGCGCCACTGAACTCCAGGTAGGCTGGATAATCTTTTAAGTTGAAAGACAAGATCTGAAAAACGCTGCTCGGCAATGAGAGCATGGTAGCGTGCATTCTCTTCAGCTAATTTTTTTACTTCCTCAAGCAGACTTTGCTCGAAAGCATTAAAGACAAGCCTTGTATGTAAAAGGGAAAGCCCGAAGAAAACGACGGCAAAAAGAATTAACAAAATAACAAGAAAGGTTAAAAAAGGAACAATGTATTTGCCGTACCTGCTACCACCCACACTTTTGTCCTGGCTCAAACCAAAAAACAAAAGAAATACCAGAAACGAACTGAGCAATCCAGAAACTAATACCTCTGGCTTTCCTAGCAAACCATGGTAAATTTTCAGAAACGAACTGAGCAATCCAGAAACTAATACCTCTCCTGAAGAAAGTGGTGTTTGGCCCTGACCGAAATGAACAACAAAACAAAGTACCTCAAAAAACAGAAAAAATCCAATAAAAAGTACAACCATTTTAACGACCGGTCTCAAACCGGAGGCACGAACTGCTTTCAACACATAAAACCAGAAAGCCAGAACTACCACATAAAAACCTGCTGCCAGCAATCCGGAAAAGTTTAATCCGAAAGAATGAAAAACGAAAAAAACTGCCGTGAACAGACTTATCGCAAAGAATTGAAAAAAAGTTAGAATCCCGCCTAAAGCAAGGTTGATAATTAAGAGCGGACTCCAGTGGAAAGTGATTATGCCAGCCATCAACTTCGAGGGTAAGAAAATTTCTGCCAGTAGACCGATAAGAAGCAATAATAGTGCAACCAGGAATGTTGCAGAGTTAAAATTTTCAGCTTTGCTTTTTAAAAAATAGCTCAACTTCATTTAAGCTGCAACCGATATTTCTAAAATGCCTGCCTGCTTCCGCCGCCCCTTGAAGCAGGCAGGCTGTCTTTTTTCTGCTTTACTTAAAATCCGATTCCGAAAACACCTGTGCCGTAAAAGCGTAAATTTCGAGCTCAGGGCTGTAAAGGTCAGAAGCTTCCAATCCAGCCTTAAAGAGCGCCTGCCTGACAAATTCTTCCCTGTCAAAGCCCCAATCGACAGCAACCTGAGGAAGTAACAAACCGGAAGCATAACCCTTTTTGACCAGTATTCCGTGTCTTCCAACTTCAATTTCTGCAATGTTCTTAATTCTTTTTAGCGGCGATAAAACAGAAATCTCAATTTCTAAGCCGTCAAGCTCGTCTGCCGTCACAAGTGGAAAGCGCGGATCCTGGGTTGCAGCCGCTACCGCCATCTCCTGCACCACTTTATAGAGCGGTCTATCAGCAGCAATGTGGCCAATGCATCCCCTCAACTTACCATCACGGGTGGTTAACGTAACAAAGGCACCATAAGGCTGATAAAGCTTTTCAGACAAAGGCACATATTCTTTATAGTTACCCGTTGTAAGATATTCCTCCAGTGTCTTTCTTGCCAGCTGGAGAAGTTCTTGCTGCTCGTCTTTTGAAAGCCACCTTTCTGAAATGAGTTTTCTGACTTTTGGTTTTCGCACAAAAAGGGAAGCTCCATATCCAACGACCGAAGCTTTAGCCTCCGCTGTTCCTATAATGTCGCCAGAATTATAGTAACCAAGGTCAACCGCCATATTTACTCCAAGCTTCTTAAGCGTCATCATGGCAAGGACAGTTCCGAAACCGCCACACATTTCCACCTGGTTGGTAATCAAAAGTTTGTAAAGGAGCTCGGGCTCAAACCTGTTGACCGCATCCATTGCCAGAAGGTCCATTTCCATTGCCTGATCGTAAGGATAATAATGAGAAAGGTCGGAAGAAGAAATAATAATAAAGTTGCGATATCTAAGCTTTCTAGAAAGTATGTCTGCAACTTTTTCAAGCTCGTCCAGACCGAGATCACCGACAACTGCAGGTGCTATCTTGAACCCCGGTCTGAGCACATATTGCAAAAACGGTAACTGAACCTCGACGGCATGTTCCTGAATATGGGGCTGTCTGGAAATTGAAAACAACGGGGATTCTGATACCAGTTCTTCAATAAAAGCCTGGTCAACTTCGACTCTACCCAGAGGAGTTTCGTAGTAGTTCACTGAATCAAAGGTGGGCTCGCGCCGGTATACCCGATGAGGTGGTGCAAAAATTATTACCAGTTCAACTTCACGACCGGCAAATGCCTTGTAAACTCTCGCTGCTAGCCGGCCGGAGTACTGATAACCAGCATGAGGAGCAAGTGCTCCAATAGGGTCACCGGCAAATTCCGGAAGTCTTGCTTCTTCAAGAAAGCCTTCAAGCATGGAGATAAGTTGAAGGCGGTCCTTTGGATAAAAGCCAACTAAAGCCGCGAACGGCTGTCTCACTTTTAACGGGTCAAGCTCATCAATATCCATAGCCTAATTTTAGCATATGTTTAAAATCGCATTTCAAGAAAAAAGCTGTGTCTTGCGGAAAGAAGCGCATCGACTTCCATTGCCAGCAGTTCCTCCAGTGTTTTTTGCAGTGTCCCTGCCAGCATTTCTGCGGCCGAATCCGGATCTCGAGCTGCTGATCCTGGAGGTTCGGGAATTATTCCATGAATCAACCCCAAAGAAGCAAGATTCTCAGCTGTAAGCTTGAGCAGCGTGGCAGCTAAAGGTGCTTGCTTTTCATCGCGGAAGAGAATTGAAGAACACCCTTCGGGTGAAATAACAGAATAGTATGCGTTTTCCATAACGTAGATTCTATCGGCTGCCGCCAGAGCCATCGCACCCCCTGAACCACCTTCCCCAATGATCACAGCAATCGTGGGTACACGGGCAAATAACATGGTTTCGATTGATGCAGCTATAGCAGCTGCCTGACCCTTTTCTTCTGCCTCAATTCCAGGATAAGCTCCAGGGGTATCTATTAGGGTGATAACAGGCAACCTCAAAGATTCCGCCACTTCAATCAACTGGCAAAATTTAGCATAACCCTCCGGTCCAGGCATACCAAAGCGGTGCTCCTGTTTTTCTCTGACCGTACTTCCTTTTTCCACAAAGGCAAGGGCAATTTTCTGACCCTTGAAGTTAGCCAGACCACAAATAAGTGCTGGATCTAGGGGCCGGTTAATTTCTTCAAGCTCCGTAAAAAGCTTTTTAACGTAAAAAGAAGCGGTTGGACGATTAGGGTGACGGGCAAGCTGTACTTTTTGCCAGGGGGTCAGATTGCTGTATGTTTGCTGAAAAAGCTTTCTATGAGCCTCTTTTAGCTCTGCCAGAGTCTTTTGCTCGTCCGGCGAAAGGTTGTTTCTGTTTTCAAGCTCAGCTATTTTTTCTTCAAGTACAACGAGCTCTTTTTCAAAGTCCAGAGCAGATTTTTTCACACGCACCACCTGACAATAAAATCGCGGATTTCATCGCGTCTGACAATCCTATCTATCAGGCCCTTTTTAAGCAAAAATTCGCTGCGCTGGAAGCCTTCAGGAAGCTTTCTGCCTATGGTTTTTTCAATCACCCTAGGTCCGGCAAAGCCAATAAGGGCATTAGGTTCTGCAGCTACGTAGTCTGCTCTGTAGGCAAAGCTTGCCAGCACACCACCGGTTGTGGGGTTTAAAAAGATGCTTATAAAAGGTTTGTTACTTTTTTTCCGGAAATAGGCTGCCGCTAAAATTGTTCTGGGCATCTGATAAAGTGAGACCAACCCCTCCTGCATGCGTGCACCACCAGAGGCAGTAAAGGCAAAGACGGGAATGTTCTTTTCTGCAGCATACTCAAAAATCCTGACAATGCGCTCACCTACGCCAAAGCCCATGCTGCCACCCATGAAATTAAAATCAAAAATGATAGCTGCTATTTCTTTTCCTTTAACCCTGCCAGCGCCAACTACAACAGCTTCTGAAAGACCTGTCTTCAGGCGGTTTTCTTCAAGGACTTTTGAGTAGGGCTCTGGTTCAGAAAAACCAAGCACATCCCTGGATACCACATCCTCATAAAGGGGTTTAAATTTCCGACCTTCATTATCGAAGGTTATTTTTATCCTCTCTTGAGCGCCGATGCGATAATGAAAACCACAAAGCGGGCAAACGTAAAGGTTCTCAATAAATATTCTTTTGTAAATTAACTCCTTGCAGCTAGAACATTTAAGCCATAGTATTTCTTCTTTATTATTGGCTGCAGAGTTAACGTTACCGTTTACATTCATACAGCATTAATTTTAAACTTTTTGCCCTGCTTCCTTCAGTTCTTTAAGAAAACGTTTAACGGAGATAAGACCTGAGCGGAAATTGTCCTGTTCCTGTACTTTTTTGATAACTGCACTACCAACTATGACAGCATCAAAGTAAGGAGCAAAACGAGCTACCTGCTCCGGCTTTGAAATGCCAAAGCCAGCAGCTACGGGAAGACCGATTTCTACCCTTACTTTTTTAGCCATCTCAAATATTCTTTCTTCAAAACTATCGCGTATACCCGTAACACCTAACGCTGTAACCAGATACAAAAATCCTTCGGATACCCTTGCTATATACGCGGCTCTTTTAAGGCTATCTGTAGGTGAGGCCAGCAGAACCACGGGAAGCCTGTCTGTTCTACCGGCAAGCAGATGCGTTTTTTCCTCTGCAGGCAGGTCAGGTATAATAAAACCACTAATTCCAGCAGCAAGCAACCTCTTTGAAAGCAGTTCTAAATCAAACTTAAAGACGGGATTGGCATAACTCATCAACACGGCAGGGGCATGGAGGTTGAGCCTGTCAAGAAGTCTGAGAAAAACAGGCAAGCTTGCCTCTTTTTTTAATGCCTGTTCATAGGCAGCCTGAATTGTAGGACCATCTGCAGTCGGGTCGGTAAAAGGAATACCTATTTCTACAAGGTCCGCTATTTTGCTTAATTCGTTGATAAGCTTGATGCTGCTTTCAATATCTGGATAGCCAAAAGGATAATAGACAATAAGACCACATCGACCTTCTTGCTCTAATCGCCGGAAAATTTTTTGAATTAGCGAAAGTCCCCTGTTAAAAAGAGTGTTTGACGATTCTAAAGAACTCTTCAAGGTCTTTGTCACCCCTTCCAGAAAGGCAGACAACCGCTTCAGAAATACCACTTTTCTTCAGCTTTGGAAGATAAGCAATGGCATGTGCGCTTTCAAGCGCAGGAATAATTCCCTCAAGCTCTGCAAGTTCCCGGAATGCTTCAAGAGCTTCTTCGTCATATACAACATCGTAACTGACCCTACCTGTGGACTTCCAGTAGGCATGTTCTGGTCCAACACCAGGATAGTCAAGTCCAGGTGCAACCGAATGAGCTTCAAGAATGTTACCCTCCTTGTTTTGCAACACATATGTGCGGCAACCCTGAAAAATGCCAACGGAACCAGCCGTTAAAGAAGCTCCTGACCGCTGTGGTTCTTTTATGCTTCCGCCTGCTTCAACTCCGTAAAGCCTTACGCTACCTTCTTTTATGAAAGGAAAAAACATTCCTGCTGCATTTGAACCGCCGCCTACGCATGCGACCACAGCTTCAGGCAACCTTCCTTTCAACTTCTTAAACTGTAACTTTGTTTCTTTGCCGATTATTGATTGAAAATACCTGACAATTGAGGGATAGGGATGAGGACCAACGACGGAACCAATAAGATAGTAAGTATCTTTTGCATTTGCCGTCCAAAATCTGAGCGCCTCGTTAATTGCGTCTTTCAAAGTACCCGAACCGGAAGCTACGGAAACGACTTCCGCTCCAAGGAGCTTCATCCTCCTGACATTTGGAGCTTGCCGCCTGACGTCAACTTCCCCAATGAACACAATGCATTCAAGGTCCAGACAGGCAGCAGCAGTAGCTGTAGCCACTCCGTGCTGCCCTGCACCGGTCTCAGCAATTACCCTTTTTTTTCCCATCATTTTTGCTAGCAGAATTTGACCCAGGGCATTGTTTATCTTATGGGCACCGGTATGGAGTAAATCTTCCCGTTTCAAATACACATCTATGCCGAGTTTTTTGCTTAATCTGACTGCATGGTAAAGAGGGGTGGGACGACCGGCATAGTTCTTTAACAACCCTGCATATTTCTTTTTCAAGTCTTTGCTTTTTTTGAATTCTTTGAAGGCTTCTTCGAGTTCAATCAATAGAGGTATCAGTGTCTCAGCTGCAAAGCTTCCTCCAAACTCACCAAAATACCTTTTATCTGAAAGCTTAATCCTGATACCCATTTTTTGCTCTCACTTCCCTGATAATTTCTTCCATTTTTGCTTTAGACTTAATTCCAGGACCTGCCTCAATCCCAGAAGAAACGTCAAGCCCAAAGATGCCCTTTAAAGACAAAAATTCTTTAATATTTTGAGGTGTAATTCCACCCGCTACAATTACAGGTTTTCCGATTTCCAAATACGGAGCTAAAAACTTTAGATCAAACCTTTTGCCGGTTCCACCAGGCATTTTTTCGCTAAAAGCATCAAGAAGAAAATAATCGGCATTTTTCTCCCATTGTAAAGCTAGCTCCAACGCATTTGGTTTTTCTGGATGTATAGCTTTTATTACTTTTAAATCTGACTTGATCAACCTCCTGTAATTTTTCACTTTTTCCTCTCCGTGAAGCTGTACAGCCCCAAAACCCACTTGCCAGGCAATTTCAAGAATCTTTTCTTCGGGCTCTTCAACGAAAACGCCAATCACAACAGTTTTCCCTTTTATTGAAGCCGCAATTTCCGCTGCCTGGCCGGGAGTGACGGACCTCGGGCTTTTCTGGTAAAAAACCAGACCCACGGCGTCAACCCCCAGCCTGACAGCAGCCTCTGCATCTTCCCTGCGGGTAAAGCCGCAGAACTTTAAAAACAAGTTCTTAAACCTCCGGCAGTTCTTTTAGGGCCTCTTTTATTAGTTCTTCAGGATATTCGTAGTCTTCAAGCTCGCCGGCAAGATATTTGTCGTAAGCAGCAAGGTCGAAATGACCGTGACCGCTGAAGTTAAAAAGTATTACCTTTTCCTCGCCAGTCTCCCTGCACCTTATCGCTTCGTCAATCACCGCTTTAATGGCATGTGCCGTTTCCGGAGCCGGAACTGTACCTTCTGTTCTAGCAAAAGTAAGAGCTGCTTCAAAGACGGGGCGCTGATGATAAGCCCGGGCTGAAATCACTCCTCTGTCAACCAGCAGACAGAGTATGGGGGAATCACCGTGATATCTGAGGCCGCCTGCATGAATTCCTGGCGGGACAAAGTTGTGGCCTAGGGTGTACATTTTAAGAAGCGGAGTCAGCTTTGCCGTATCACCGTAGTCGTATCGATAGAGACCCTTGGTCAGCGTCGGACAGGCAGTTGGCTCAACAGCTATAATTTCGATTTCTTCACCTTTCAACTTATCGGGAACAAACGGAAAGGCAATGCCACCAAAGTTGCTACCCCCGCCCACACAGGCAATAATAACATCTGGTTTCTTTTCACCAGCAATCTCAAGCTGCTTTTTTGCTTCCAGTCCGATGATAGTTTGATGTAGAAGAACATGATTAAGCACACTTCCCAAAGAATATTTGGTGTCCTCGTTTTTAGCAGCATCTTCAATTGCCTCGGAAATGGCAATTCCAAGGCTTCCTGGTGTGTCCGGCATTTCAGCCCTGATTTTTCTGCCGGCTTCTGTCCTGTTGGTAGGTGAAGGGTAGACCTCCGCTCCCCAGATATGCATCAGGATGCGGCGGTAAGGTTTTTGTTCATAGCTTACCCTAACCATGTAAATGGTACATTCAAGCCCAAAGATGTTAGTTGCAAAAGATAGGGCACTACCCCACTGACCAGCCCCGGTTTCTGTGGTAAGCCGCCGGACACCTTCAATTTTGTTGTAGTACGCCTGAGGTACAGCTGTATTGGGCTTGTGACTGCCCGGTGGGCTTACCGATTCATCCTTGTAATAAATCCTTGCAGGTGTCTTCAAATATTCCTCAAGGTTTCTTGCTCTCTTAAGTGGTGTTGGCCTCCAGATTGAATAAACCCGCCTGACATCGTCCGGAATTCCGATGTATCTTTCAGGCGACATTTCCTGCTGAATCAAGCTTCTGGGAAAAATGGGTACAAGATCTTCAGGTTTGAGCGGCTCAAGCGTCTGTGGGTTAAGTGGCGGGTCAAGAGGCGCTGGAAGATCCGGCAAAATATTGTACCAGTATTCAGGTATTTCACTGGTACTTAGATAAATTGTTCTGTCATCCATGAAAAAACACCCCCGTTCAT
>Ga0197143_1001107_pt1 | contig 24128 bp, 17 predicted proteins | sample GBS70_MetaG_FD_148603 | JGI IMG/M metagenome (GOLD analysis project Ga0197143, IMG submission 148603) | Sediment microbial communities from Great Boiling Springs, Gerlach, Nevada, United States - GBS 70_MetaG | ecosystem: Environmental > Aquatic > Thermal springs > Hot (42-90C) > Sediment...
TCCTGCAATGACTTTTCCATCATCTCTTCATAGAATTCTTTTGCCTTCTCTTTGTTTCCATGTCTTTTCGCATCAGCAACAATTTCTTTTTTCTTTGGTGTTAATTCTCCTGAGAAGTGCTCTGGATATAAATGACCAATAGAACGCTTCAGCCAGACATAAAAGAAATCTGACAAAGCCGCATAAGAGATGTTGTCATAATAAGGCGGGTCCGTGATAATGGCATCAAAGAAGTTGTCAGGGAAGGGAAGTTCTGTTGCAGAAGTGCGAAGGACATTAGCGGGTTCTCCCGAATTTATCAGATCTTTTATAACCCCTAAAACCCAATCAAGCGCTCCTTGAACATTTCCTGAGGCACCACCAAAGGGATTCACCTCAGCAAAATCCCAAACCATGGGAATTGCTTGACGTCCGAAAGTGTGCGCAATAAACTCACCATCCATTGCCCAGATACACATTGAGGTTGAATAATCAGCAAGTCTATCTAATGTTGCCCCCAAATTACAACAAATTCCTTCTAACAATTCTTCCTCATACTCCTCTCCCCTCATCTCCTCCTCTGCCTTTCTCACCCACTTTGTAAAAGTCAAAAGGGCAAGAAGTTGACGGGGAGTGAACATCTCTCCATAAGTTGGCATTCCATACACAGGAAGTTGATCAGCAGATTTATCAATTAAAGGTTCGCCCGGCACGCTCAACCCCGTCTCCTCACAAAGCCTTTCAATCCTTCTCCAGATTTCATTATCATCTGGAATTAAATCCTCCGGAACTTCTCCAGCAGAAAGGTAAATCTTTCCTGCTTTTCCTTCCTTTGTGCAGACAACAGCCATTAGTTGCTTACCTATTCTTTTTGCCTGCCCTTCTTTTTTTACATAATCATTTGTGGCAACCGTTCCACAAAAAACACAACTTGCGTTTCCACCTCTTGAAAATTTGGCAGGGTCAAAACCAAACTGCTCTATTGCTTCTTTTTCTTTTGCTGCGTAACTTGAAACAACGGAAAATTCTGGACTTTTTGTTTCGCTATCAGGCGTAACTCTTAAAGCAATATATCTTCCACTTTTTTTACATAGCCAGGTCTGACGAACAAGGGGCACAACAGCGCCGCAGGATGGATTTTTGCATTTCACAGTCCTCGTCCAGAGGTAAGCAACTGGTATCAGTTCTCCATATTCTTTCGTCGGAATTGGTTTATACAGGTCGCCAATTTCTTCTCCTGTCTTTTCAATAACCCATTTTCCCCATTTTTCCACTTCTTCCACAAGTTTTTTGCCATATTTTTGAGGATAGAAAAGGGTAGCAAGAAGGATGATATAGGCTACAGGATTAAGTTCAACAGCATAAGCATCACATCCCAGTCTCAATGCTTCAAGTGGTATTGACCCACCACCTGCAAACATATCAAGAACTTTTGGTTTTGGTGCCCTTCCTTCCTCTATGTCTTTTGCTGTTATCTCTTTACCGAGTTCTTTTGATAGCCTTTCTGCATGTGCTTCATAGATGTGCTTTTTTGCCTCTTTTATAGTATAGGGGGCTGGTGGGTATTTACATAACCTTTGAATAAATGCTGATTTTGGACCTCTGCCATTTTTACCATCCGGGGCTGGAACCAGAGCGGAATAAACAGCAGCCCTGCATGCGACAAGGGGTCTACGAGCCCACCAGAGATGGAGAGTTGATATATGCCCCTGTCTTATTGATTTCTCCCTTGCCGATTCCTTGCTTATCTCCCTTACAGGCAGAAAATCCTCGATCAATCGTTTGTCTTTCATAATTCTTCTCCTGCTTTTGACTTTATAAAATTAATAATCTTTTCTGCTAAATAGATTGCCTTTTCGGCGTCGCTTTTATCAAATGATTCAGATGGTATTCCTCCTGGCAGAGCATTTGGATAACGGGTTGGGATGTAATATTTATCAATGGATTTGGAAGCACTTTCTATTTCTTTAAAATCAGCATCAAAACTTTTTGCGTCCTCACAAAGCTCTCCTACGGAATGTCCCCAGACCTCATCAGCCCCTTTTAGAAAAAGATACGCTTTTATTGCCTTTTCCGCAGATTGCTGGGCTAAAAAACAAGCAACATTAAACCTTTCTCCCGAGAGGTTAAACTTTGCATCGTCCAAATCTCTTAATGCCTGCAGAAACCATCTTTTCGCCTCTTGTTTTTTACTTTTCATAAATTACTCTCCCTTTATTAAGTGCGGACTTAATGAAAGAATTCCATTTTCTCATTTCTTCAAACTCCTCGGGGGTATATACAAATATATCTAACGCTACCCTGGGTTTTAAATACTCATAAAATTCTTGAATCCTTTCTAAAAACTTCTTTTCGGTTCTCTGGACAACTATGATGTCAATATCGCTTGATTTGTGAACATTCTCAGAAGTCAATGAGCCAAATAATATTATCTTTTCAACTCCCAATTTTATAATCTCTGGAAGAATCCGTTTGAATTCGTTTTCTAACTCTTCTCTTCTTTTTTTAGCAAGTCCTGCTTTGAAACCCATTCTAACTCCTGAATTTTTCAACCTCGTTTCCATTTATTTCGTAATGACTAATTGCCTTGATTTCCTTTGCAGCGTATTCTAATTTGTGGGCGGGGTCCTGGATTGTAATAATTTCATAGTCTGGCTCGGTAGGATTCCACACAACATAAAGCCAGTAGGTATCCTTCAACTGTTTTGCCTTGAGCCATTCATTAACCGTCAGGCGAATGTTTCCTCCTTTTCTCCTTCCCTTTACTTCAATTCTCCTTACCTCCCTGGATCCACTTTTTGGATCCGGAGGACCTAAACTTCTTACATCAAAACCGAGTTTCTGATTTGAAACATCTTCTGGTTCCCAGCCCCTTTTTCTTTCATACTCAATGACAATCTCCATTGCCCTCTTTTCGATTCTTTCTTTTTCTTCTTCCGCCTCTAAAAATTCTGAAAATTCCGAAATCTCGCCCGGTGGCAAAACAAAGAAAGAGGCAATATGGCTCACCGGACCCGTGCGCACTATTGCCATTTTCTCCGCATTTTCTATCTTTTCTTTTTTTGACCTTTCTAACTCCTCCAGTTCCCTTTCCAGTCTTTGAGCACTGGTCTCATCGTTTTCTGCTTTTGCCTCCAGAATTTTTCTCTGGGTAGCAAATATCCTTTCGTCGTATGATTTTTCAAGGTAATCTTTTATTATTTTTGCCCTTTCCTGCCTCTCCTCCTGGATTTCCTTTCTCTTTTCCACCTGATACTTTCCCCTGATATAATTTTCAACCTTTTCTGCATCAAATTCTGGAAGGCTTTCCACTTTTCCGGGGTAAGGGCTTAAATCATGAATGATATCCGGAGGAATTATTTCATATTCTCCATCAATAATTTCTTTCACTGCTGAAAGTTCTTTATAAACTGTTTCCCCTCTTTCATCAATAATGCTGAATTCTAAGAAATGGAGCCAGTACGGTCTGGATGTGTTCAAATCCAAAAGGACAGCGCATCTCCCTTTAAGAACTTTTAATTTCTCCATTAATTTTTCGTCAACCACTGCGTAGAGAGGGTGTCCGGGGCTTAAAAGGACGGCATCTATATGCTGTTCCTTCTCCAGGTCTTCTTTGTGAAAGGTAACTTTTTTATATTCTGTCTCGGGTTTTCCAAATCTCTTTACAGCCTGAAGTTCTTCAGAACGAAAAGATGCTGGAACAAATGGAATTCTTAATAAACCATCTGCCCTTTTTTCAACTTTCAGCCCCACTTCTTCCGCTGCGCTTTTGAAAAATTTTTCCACATATTCGGGCATAAGTCTTCTTTCTTCTACGACGAAGTTTTTCCTCTGAAAAGTAGGGAAATCTATATATGCACGGGCTAAAGCAATCCCTGTCATTTTTTCATATTCCTTCAATTTTTCAGGGTCAAGATTCTCAATGATTTCAAGATACTCCTCAAGACGGTGTGGATTATACGCTGCTTCCCTTAAAATCTCTGCCAGGTCAACATTGTTAAGGGACAGGATTTCTCCGATTACATCATAAACCCTTTCCTCTCCCAGAACACTTCTCATTCTGTCTAGTTTTTCCAGTAATTTTCTCATTACCTTTCCTTCAATTACGGGTCTTCCATCCACAGATTCATCGGCTACGAAATTGAATATGTAGACATCTCTTTTTTGACCAATGCGATGGACTCTTCCCATTCTCTGCTCAAGACGGGCGGGGTTCCATGGAATGTCATAATTTATAACAAGGTGGCAAAACTGTAAATTTATCCCCTCTCCTGCTGCCTCTGTTGCAACGCAAATTTGCGCAGATGTTCTGAATTCTTCCTGAGCTCTCTTTCGCTGGGAGACATCCATTCCCCCGTGAATCTCACAGGTGGAAAATCCCCAGCTCTCAAGCTTCTCCCTTATGTATGAGAGGGTATCCCTGTGCTCAGTAAAAATTAAAAGTTTGCCTCTTCCATCTTTAAGTTCATTAAACTCGGCTCTTTCAAGACAATCTTTTAATGCTTTTAATTTGGTATCCGGTGCTTTTTCATAAACATTTTTTGCTTTCTCGACAAGGTGTTTCAGGTAAACGATCTCCTCTCTCAGTTCCTCCATCTCCCTGGCACATGAAAATTCAGATATAAGTGTATCCCCTTCCTGCTCATCCACATCGCCATCATCCATCTCTTCGTCCACTGTAATTCCTTTACGCTTTTCTAACAACTTCTTTCTTTCAGAAGGTAGTAAACTCTCTAATTCTTCCAGGAACTCTTTCTGTTTTTTAAGCCTTCTTTTAAGGCTCTCATAAATAGCAAATGTTGAGCTCGCAAGCCTTCTTTGAAAGACAGTTCTCGTCAATGCGATGCTCTGTCTGACACGACCTGTTCCCTGAATCGCCAGAAAACGGTTAAGATAATTTGTCACAGATTCATAAAGTTCATACTCTTCAACGCTCAATTTAAAAGGAATGGTGATTGTATGTCTTTTTGTAAACAGTGGTCTACCATTTAAATCGCACAAATCTTCTTTTAGCCGTCTTAACACCCAGGGATTGTTCTTATCGGGAAAAATCAAATTTCTTATTTTTTTAATCTCGTTCGGAAACTTGAGAGGGTCTGGAAAAACATCCGGGTCAAGAAATCTCAAAAAATGAGCGAACCTGTCATCATCACCATAGTGGGGTGTAGCGGTCAAAAGCAAAAGATGGTTTTGCCTCTGGGCTAATTTTTCTACAAGTTGATAACGTTCTGTTGCTTCACGTTCAGGCGCCCTGTTACTTCTTCTCTTTGTATATGCTGCACACTTATGAGCCTCATCAATTATCACAATGTCCCAGTTCTGCTGCCAGACCCGTTCTCTCACATCTTCTTTTTTTGCATAATCAATAGAAGTGATTATCTGGTTTTCTCTCTGCCAGATATTTACAGCCTGCATTCTATCGAGTTGAGCATCCACTATGGTGAAGTATTCATTAAAGAATCTAAGAAGTTCGTCCTGCCATTGTATCTTTAAATTAGCAGGAACTATGATCAGAATTTTCTCTATCGCATATCGCAATTTCATCTCTTTTATATAAAGACCAGCCATTATTGTCTTACCTGCACCCGGGTCATCTGCTAAAAGAAAACGAAGTCTCGGTTGAGGAAGCATCTTTCCATAGACTGCTTCAATCTGATGGGGTAAGGGCTGGATTCCTGACAGACTGACAGCAAAGTAGGGGTCATAGGAATAAGCATATTTAATACGATGGGATTCAACTAAAAGCATAAGATGGTGTGCAGGTACGGGAATATTTTTTTCTTCCGAAATTACTTCTATTTTTTCTATCTCTTTGTCAGTAATGACCACCTCTTCAAGATGTCCGTCTGCTTTCCTTACCCTCAATTTGTAGTGACCTCCGAGTTCTCCTATATCCTCTATTTTTACAGGTTCAGAAAATTGTGATGGGATCTTTACTTTTTTATTTAACAGTTTTTTTATATCCATCTTCGCTCCCCTGCTTCAATTTCTAATAAAAATCAGGTGATTGAGCATTTCCTTTCATCCCACCCATAATTAAACTTTATTATGGCTCTCAAAGTTTGTCAAGAACGCGATGCTTTGCTGAGACCTCTGAAAAAGTGGGGCTATTTTTTGAGAGTTTTTGGGAGGGATTTTTGATTTTTTGGCACTTGACATTTGATTTTGTTCAGGAGGATTGTTAAGAAGATAAAAGAAAACCTTTTTTCCTGCCCGGGGTAGTATATCATCTTTACATAAAGTGTGGTAAGAGGGGTTTACAGGCATATATTTAGGGAAGGACTTCATAAACCTGAAAATTATGGCAAATGGACAATGAGGGGAAAGAGGAGAAGGAAATAGGGAAACGGGAGAAAAAATCCCGAAGAAAAACCAGAAATAAATTCAAAACAAAACCCGTGGTTTTTCAGAGAGCATTACAGAGAAAACCTGCAAAAGAAGGCGTTTCTGTTCTTACAGTTCTTGATGAACTGGAGCATGTATACAAACTCATCGCAAGCGAGGGAATAGAGAAGACTGTTGCAACCACAGAAATACAAAATAAAAAAATAAAGGCATAAAATTGTTGTGATAAAAGTTAAGAAATTCAGGTATATAAAAATAGAATATCGCCTTTTTTTATCTGTAAAACATTTTCACCGTAGAGTTTATTTGTGCCAAAAAGCATTCTCTCAAAGCATTCTTTTTCAGAAACATTTGTGCATACGAAGATATATCCTTTAACCATCTGGACTATATTATCTCTCTTACATCTTCAAAATCAAGTTTACACATTCCTGTCAAAAATCCCCTTTAATGAAGCCTCCCATATAACTTCAGAAAATGTGGGATGGAGGTGATGGGTGAAGGCAATGTCTTCGACAGTTACTCCCTTCAGGATGAGGGTTCCCAGATAGTTTATGATCTCTGTTGCATGCGGTGAAACTATTTGGACGCCGAGAACTCTCTTCGTCCTTTTCTCAAATGTAATTTTTGCAATCCCTCCGATTTCTCCCTCTGCATGAGCCCTTCCAATTTCCCTCACGAGTGATGACCTTTCACCAATTTCATATCCCCTTTTCAAAGCCTCCTTTGATGTCAATCCAGCCCATGCGACTTCGGGATTTGTAAAAATTCCTCCTGGTATAAACTCTCCTGGATAGGTTCTTTTTTCACCATTTATGAGATTAGAAAGGACAACTGCCTGAATGTATCCTCCGTAAGCAGTCAAAGAAATTCCGTTACAATCCCCTATCGCATAGATCCCGCTAACAGAAGTTTCAAAATTCTCGTTGACCCTTATCCACCCCCTTTGTGTTTCAATTCCCCTGAGATTCAAATTTTCTGTATTTGCTGTCCTTCCAGCAGCAATTAACACCAGTTCCGCAGCGATTTCCTCTCCGCCACTCAAACGAAGTTTTACAGAACTTCCATTCTCCTCAAAAGATTCAACCCTTCTGTTTGAGAGAATTTTTATGCCTGTTTTTTCCATCTCTCTTCTCAGTGTGTCTGCGATCTCTTTATCAAGAAAAGGAAGGATGTGTTCCATTATCTCAACAACAGTTACCCTGGAGCCAAGGGCAGAGAATATCTGCGCCATTTCACAGCCTATTGCTCCTCCTCCTATTATGCATATATTAGAAGGCGGATTTTTCATTATATCAAAAGACTCTTCAGCAAAAATTATTCTATCGGTTTTTTTGAGAGGTGGAGGAAGGAGAGGGGAGGAACCCACCGCAATAACTATTCCGTCTGCGGAAAATTTTTTACCGTCCACATCAAGGACTTTTTCATCTTCAAATTTTGCAAAGCCCTTTATAATTTTTACTCCTGCTTTTTGAAGTTCAGAAAGAAGTCCGTTTTTTAAAATTCTCACCACATTTTCCTTCCTTTTGATTATGTTTTCCGTTGAAAGGGCGACATCTCCCTTTGCAACAAATTCTCCGCCCTTTATCCCCTTTAAAAATCCGGAGAACCTCTTGAGCGAGGAAAGAATTGTCTTGGTAGGAATACAACCCCTGTTCAGACAAATTCCGCCGATTTCATCTTTTTCAACAAGAACGGTTTTTTTACCCGAGAGGGAAAGAAACTTTGCACAAGAATAGCCTGCAGGTCCTCCTCCTATTACGATAAAATCTATTTTTTCCAATTTGTGTTTTTAAATATGGCTGGGGAGAGAGGATTCGAACCTCTATTAGCGGATCCAGAGTCCGCCGTCCTGCCGTTAGACGACTCCCCAGTTTGTTTTATTTTATCAACTTATAATTTCATTTTTCAAATATGCGCCTTGTCTCATTTGTATTCTATCCGAGATTGAGTTGTTGCTTCGTTAAAAATTTCTACCCGGAAATTTTAGTCTAAAAGACCGAAGTGAGGCAATCCTATATTGGTAAATACCCATTTAAAACTCACTCCTCAAACTTTCCTTTTCTCCTTCTCAGATATTCTGCATACCAGTACATTTTCGCTGCCACCCTCGCTGCCCTTTGCGGGGTTGTATAGACAAAGATTCCGTTTTCAATCAGAATTTTAAGGGATTCATTCTGGTAGAAATCTTCAGCGAACATAGAATCAGAAGCTGCAATTATGGGCTTTTTGAATTTTTCTTTTAACTCGAGAAGTGCGAGACTTTCTCCTATTCCCCTTTCCCTCACATAATTCTTCACCTGTGCTTTCATTTCGGGCTCTATCAGTTTTGAAGCATCTATTTTAAAAACGCCCGAATATCCATATCCTATCCCTAAAGCCATAAATATATCCACAGTGGGTTCCGAAATGACCAGTTCGGCAACCTTTTGATATATCCCCTCCTTTCTTTCTGCCACAAGGTCAACGGGATTATTTCTGCTCCAGTAGTATGGCAAAAGTTTATTAAGTTCCTCCATCAAAGAAGGGGAAAACTTTGCCAGTTCGAGCCCTTCTTCAGCGAGTGCATCTGCTACAAGAACAGCCCATCCTCCACCTCCACTTATAGCGCCAACCCTTTTCCCTTTTGGAAGTGGCTGATAGAGAAAGGCGAAGGCGAGGTCTCCCATCTCTTCGGGATTTTCAGCAAGGATTCCTCCTGCCTGCTTTACAGCCGATTTGAATATATCATAAGAACCTGCAACCGCTCCTGTATGCGATTCAGCAGCCCTTTTTCCTTCAGCAGTTTTTGCCCCTTTGAGAATTATAACGGGCTTTTTTAAGGCGAGACTCTTCAACCTCTCAAAAAATTTTCTTCCGTCATCAACCCCCTCAACATAGGAAAGAACAACATCCGTATCGGGGTCATTTTCAAAATACTCATAGTAATCCTCTGTTTTGAGCATTGCCTCATTTCCGCTGGAAATAAATTTCCCGAACCCCATTCCATACTTTTTTGCCCACTGAATCATGGTATTTCCCATATTTCCACTTTGTGAGACAAAAGAAACCTTCGCGGGTTTTACATTGAAATATGCCATGGTGGCGCTGAGATTAATAAATGCATTGAAAACTCCCTGTCCGTTTGGTCCCGCCACAGGAATTCTTTTTTCCCTTCCAAATTCTGCAAGTTTGTTTTCAAGTTCTACAAATTCCCTTCCCGCTTCACTGAACCCTGAGGATATTACCATAATTGATTTAACCCCTTTCTCGGCACAATCTTTGAGGACCTCGAAAACACCGTCCCTCGGGATTGTAATTACTGCAAGATGGACCTCGTCCGGAATATCCTGAACCCTTTTGTAAGATTTTAATCCAAATATGGAATCCACTTTTGGATTTACAGGATAAACCCTTCCCTTATACCCACCTGCTATTATGTTGTCAAGGATGATAAATCCCCATTTTGCCACATTTGTGCTTGCCCCGATAATAGCGATGGATTCCGGATAAAATAAAAACCTAATTTTTTCCTTCATCCTTCAACACGACAAGGGCATCCACAATATAGATTTCATCTTCCCAGGGAATTATCGGGTTTAAATCTATTTCTACAACTCTCTCATCTTTAAAGGGAACTTCTGAAAGTTTAACGAGAAGGGAAATCAATTTCTCTTTGTTAACAGGTTTTTCTCCCCTGAAGGCATCTATGAGCTTCGCACTCTTCAATTCGGAGAGCATTTCCTCTGCATCAACTTTTTCAATGGGAGCAATTCTGAAGCTCACGTCTTTTAAAACCTCGGTAAATATTCCACCAAGCCCAAACATTATCACCGGACCAAACTGCTGGTCCCTCACAATTCCTGCTATGAACTCCCTTTTTCCAGGGATAAATTTTTGAAGGAGCATCCCTTCAATTTTCTCTCCCGAAGATAAAATTTCTCTGTATGCCCTCTTGAGCCCCTCCTCATCCATTATCTTTACCTTCACCAGCCCCTTTTCTGTCTTGTGGGCTATCCCCTCTCCTGTGCCTTTTAACACAACGGGATAACCGAGCTTCTTTGCAAACTTCAAACACTCCTCTTCTGTTTTCACGAAATATTCCTCTGGAATCTCAATTCCTGAGTTTTTCAAGAGTTCCTTTGACTTATGTTCTGAAAGAGCGATGGTTTTCATGCTTTTCATTTTATATCTCTCCTTCCAATTTTTTCAATTTTTTTAGAAATCTATAGTCCGCAACCATTTTCTCATTAACGGGAAAATTGTGAAAAAACCGGTTTCAAAGGTTTTCATCCCAGAATACCTCCTACGACCATTTCGGGAATTCTTATTGTTGGCATTCCATCAGATACAGGAACCAGTTGTCCTTCCTTTCCGCAGTTCCCAACAGACCATCCTAAATCATCTCCCACTGCATCTATGATTTTGAGTATCTCGGGACCATTTCCTGAAATGGAAAAATTCTGAAGCGGTTCTCCAATTTTTCCATTTTCAATTCTGTATCCCTCAAGGACATGAAACATAAAATCGCCGTTTACCGTATTCACCTCACCTCCTCCCATTTTCTTCACATAAACTCCCCTCCACACTCCCTTTATTACATCCTCTTTTTTCATGTTCCCCCTTTCTATGAATGTGTTTGACATCCTCGGGATTGGAAGGAATTTATACGATTCCCTCCTTCCGTGACCGTTACTTTCTCTTCCGCTTTTCACCCCCCAGAGCATGTCATAGAGATAATCCTTTAAAATTCCTTTTTCTATGAGAACAACCCTTTGAGAGGGATTCCCCTCATCGTCATATAAATAGCTTCCCCTCTTTCCCTCCATCGTGGGGTCATCCACAACCGTCACAAGAGGAGAAGCGACCCTCTCCCCCAGTTTTTCTCCATAGATTGAACTTCTCTTCACCACATGATCCGCTTCAAATCCATGTCCAACTGCCTCATGTATCATCGTTCCTCCTGCCTCACCTCCAATTACCACGGGCATCCTCCCAAGGGGCGGAGGAGAGGCTTTAAGGTTCGTCAAAGCCCTTTCAAGGGAAGTTTCAACAACTCTTGAGAGGCTGATCTCCTTCAAAGGAAAATCCGAACACGCACCCCCTGTTTCATATCCGGTCTGATAAATTTTTCCATCAGAAACAAGAACTCTTGAAAAAACAAACTCCCTTTTTTGTATCTCATTGACGAGTCCTCTCCTTGAAAAAATCCCTATTTCCCTTTCCACAAACTCATAAAAGATGCTATATGAGAGAACCTCTTTCCTTTCAAGAACCTTTGAACTGGACTTTATTTCCTCCACCACATTTTCTATTGAGAATGTCCCCTCTTCTTTAAAAGGAAAAGAACTCACTTCAAATCCATACTTTACCCCCTCTTTCAATGAATCTGCGCCTTCAAGGAAGTTTCTGGGGATGAGACCCGTGGAATAGAAATATGAAACCTCCTCTCCCCTTATTCCTCTAATTCCGAAGCCTTCGTCGTTCAATGGAAGAATGAGTTCTATTTTTCCGTTTTCAAACTTTATTCGGAAACCCCTTTTTCTCTCAATAAATATGTCTCCATAAGAATAGTCCTTTAAAACCCTTTTCAGCGTCTCCTCAAGGGGAAAGGAAGAAAAATCCAATCCCACCTCAGACCAGAAACAGGACTCCGTTGAGCACAAGGAGGAAGGAAACAAAGAGGTTAAAACCCGTCATGAGGATATTGATGAAGAGACAGGTGTTGAATGGCTTAGTGTAGGAGATGGATTTGTTCTTCACAATCCAGAAGGAAAAAATGGAAAGAAGGGTTAAAAAGAACTGAAGGGAGACAAGATGGGGAGAATAGAAGAGAGATTCAATTTCTCCATAATTCCTTACCACATAGAGGTAATAAATTCCACTTGAAAGGAGCATAACACATGTGAGGAAGAGAACAAGAAAAGAGGAAAAGAGCCCTTCCACATCCACCCTTCTGAGTGTGACCATTATTTCTTTTACATTCATCATATAATAACTATAACGCATTGCGTCAAAAAAGTCAAGTGCACAAAATAACTGACACCCGATTCATCCCCCGTCTTTTCGGTTTTATTTTTGTCTTTTTAGCAAATGGGGTATGTTGATAAACCGGGATTGTTATATCGAGCTTCCAGTAGTCCCTGTGTCTGCGTGTTTACATACAACTCCGGCGCAGTGTTACCTCATTTAAGTTTCTTCTCCAAATCATATCTGTTGCCTCGCTCTGGCACTTTTCAACAATTTTGTGTAAGTATGATAGGACTGGAGGGTATGCTGGAACAGGAGGTGGAGGCTCTACAGTTTGGCTTTGAAATATGGTTCTGAGGCGACAACTCAATTTCGGATACAATAAGACCTCTGAAAAAGTGGGGCTATTTTTGAGAGTTCTTTGGAGGGATTTTTGATTTTTTGACATTTGATTTTTGTTCAGGAGGATAGTTAAGGAGATAAAAGAAAACCTTTTTCCCTGCCCGGGGTAGTATATCATCTTTACATAAAATGTGGTAAGAAGGGGGTTACAGGCATATATTGAGGAAGGACTTCATAAACCTGAAAATTATGGCAAATGCACCATAAATATAGAGATTTAAAGAAGGGGAGAAAGGAAAAAAAGGGAGGAGAAGGAAATAGGAAAACGGGAGAAAAAATCCAGAAATAAATTCAAAACAAAACCCCTTAAAATTAAACCAGGGGTTTTTCAGAGAGCACTACAATACAAATAAGACAATGCGACTCCTTGCAAATTAGAAGAAAATTATTATAGATTTGTAGAAAAGAGGGTATAAAAATGATAAGGGAAAGAGAATGGATTTTAACGAACCGAAGAGGAGGGTATGCGCTCGGTCCGGAAAACCTTTTGAACTACAGAAAATATCATGGACTCCTTATAGCATCATTTGAGGAAATTAAAAGGGTCCACCTTGTGGCATCTATGGAGGAAAAAGTGTCCTGTGAAGATAAAGTATTTTTCCTTGATAGCACTCATTATCCTGGAGTAATATATCCGGAAGGGTATAAGCACCTCGTGCTCCATTTCCTCCGTCCCTTTCCAGTTTTTATTTATTCTACCCATCCTCCTCATGAAGAAATAATAATCCTCAAAAGTATAAGGATGCACAGAGATGAAAACTTCACGACCCTTCAATACCGGAATATGGGAAAGAAGCAAATCACCCTCCATTTGAGACCGAAATTTACCATAAGAGACCATCACACCCTTCATCCTCTCGGCTACTGGGATTCTGCCCACTATTCCTGCGAAATCGACGGAAGAACAGCATCTTTCGAACATAACGGAATAAAAGTTCTTGTGTTTTCCTCCAAAGGAAATATTTTGAAATCCCCGATTATCTACAGAAATGTCACCTACCCTGCTGAGATGATGAGGGGATATGACTGTGTAGAAGATTTGATTTCTCCAATTTTGATTGAATTGGAACTAAATCCAGAGGAAGAAATCTTCATTGCCTTCAGTGACGAAGAGGATGATTTTGAAAAAAGAATAAAAGAAAGCATCCAGAGGTACAAAAAATATCCTCTTCCCTATGGTCATCCTGAAAAAAAGGAATTCAGCCTTACCCTCTCAATTGAGAGACCCCTTTTTAAAAGAGAAGAGTACATGGAGATTTTGGAACTCGCAATGGAAGATTTCCTCGCAGATGAAGACCTAATAGCAGGCTTTCCATGGTTCAGCGCGTGGGGAAGGGATGCAATGATATCTCTTCCCGCCCTTCAGTTCCTTGATGGAGGGAAGGATTTAATAAAAAGAATATTGAGAAAATACAGGGAAGAGATGAAGGAGGGACTGATCCCCAATTTTAAAGGAGATGGGAAAAAGGGATACGAAGCAATCGATCCAGTCCTCTGGTTTGGATTGAGGGTGCTGGAGTTCATGGACCTTTTTGATAAGAAAGAAAGAGAGGACTTTCTGTCCGCACTCTCTCACACCATAGAAAAATTTCTCAGAGACCCACCATTGCCCTTCCACATTGACCCTGAAGATGGACTGATTGAAATTCATAAGGGAACAAACCTCGCACTCACATGGATGGATGCGAAGGTTTTCGGAGAACCTGTGACACCAAGGTATGGAAAACCTGTAGAGATAAATGCTCTTTGGTTTAACCTTCTGAAGGGTTACACCAAATTGAAAAAAGACCCTCTCTCAAAAGAAATAAAAAAACTGCTCCCCCTTATGAGGAAAGGGATGAAAAAATTCTATCAGGAAGATGGATTTGCCGACAGAATAGAGGATGGAAATCCTGTAATGGAGTTAAGACCCAACTATATCATCGCTCTTTCCCTTCCAGAGGTCCCTTACACAAGGGCTCAGATTGAAAGAGGGTATAAAATTGCAAAGGAAAAACTCCTTACCCCCTTTGGCTTGAGGAGCCTCTCGCCTGAGCACCCATCTTTCAGGAGTCATTACATGGGAGACCAGAGGATGAGGGACCTTGCCTATCATCAGGGAACAGTCTGGGTATGGCTCATATACCCGATGGCTCTCGTGGCAAATAAGATTTACAAAAGGAACAAAAGGATTCTCCTTTCCGAATTGAACGACCTGGTAGTGAGGTTAAGAGACGAGATAGAAAATGGAAGGATGGCATCCGTACCCGAACTATATGATGGAGAGGACCCAAAAATTCCAAAAGGTGCACCTGCCCAGTGCTGGTCTGTTGCTGCTCTTCTGAGCGTTGAAAAGATGATTGAAGAGGTGGAGAGAAGATGAAGGTCTTAATGCTTACATGGGAATTTCCTCCAAAAATTACAGGGGGGCTGGGTTTAGCGTGTTATGGAATTGTAAAGGCACTTCTCAAAAAGGGCATAGAGATCGACCTCCTCCTCCCGGTAAAAGAAGAGGTCTACTTTCCCTTGAGAAAAGAAGAAGATGCGGATCTCCTACCGATTGCCTCACCAGGAGGAGAGATGGTGCACGAAGGTATTAAAAGAAAGGTCATCAAGTGGCTTGAGGAGGTTCCCTCCGCTTATAAAAACAGAAGGCTTGAACTCAAAGAACGAATAGGTAGTGAGAGAATTTCAATTGATAAGATGTTAAATGACCTTCTTCAGATTCTTCACGATGGAATGCTCTTTGACGATGTGAGGGAATGGACGATTGATGCCATTGAAATTGCAAAGCATCTTGAATTTGACATAATCCATGCCCATGACTGGCTCGCCTATCCTGCAGGAATGATAATAAAGAGGCTCTCGCAAAAACCACTTGTAACCCATGTTCATGCAACCGAGTTTGACAGGGCTGGAGGACCGGGAGAAAGGAGGATCCATGATATAGAATACATGGGATTGCAGTTAGCAGATAGGATTGTTTGCGTGTCACATCATACTGCAAGGGAGATAACGGAAAAATACCTCGTTGACCCCTCAAAAATAAGGGTTGTGCACAACGCATTCCTGATTGAAAGGATAAAAGAAAAAAGGAGGCTTTTCAAAGAGCCAACTGTTGTTTTTGTGGGTAGAATTACCCTTCAGAAGGGACCGGATTATTTCATCGAGATTGCAAGAAAAGTCCTTGAGAAGACGAAAAATGTCAGGTTCGTAATGGCGGGAAGGGGGGATATGGAAAGAATGGTTATGGAAAGGGTTGCATCTTGGGGACTGGGGACAAAATTCCTCTTCAGTGGATTCTTGAGTAGAGAAGAAGTGGCAAAGCTCTTCTCAACCGCTGACATATTTGTCATGCCCTCTGTTTCAGAGCCCTTCGGAATTGCAGCCCTTGAAGCAATGAGCATGGGAGCAATTGCCATTGTAGCCAAAAATTCGGGTGTGGCAGAGATAACGAAATACCCTTACAAGGTGGACTTCTGGGACATCGATAAGATGGCAGAAATAATAATAGACCTCATAAATAACCCTGAAAAAATGGAGGAACTCTCAAAAAAGAGCATGGAGGAGGCTTCCTCTCTCAAATGGGAGAATCAGGTGGAGAAACTCATCTCCGTTTATTCTGAACTCATTTCTCGATGATATATGTCATTTTCTGCTTCCACGTCCATCAACCCTTCAGGTTAAAGCATTATACCCTCTTTGAAATAGGAAAGAACCTGAACTATTTTGACGACGAACTCAACGAAAGAATTTTCAGAAGAGCTTCTGAAAAGTGTTACCTTCCCATGAACGAACTTCTGTTAAATCATTTGAGAAGGTTTGAAGGAGCTTTCAAAATTTCTTTCAGCATAACTGGCACATTTGTGGAACAGGCTTATTTATACCGTCCTGAAGTTATGGATAGTTTCAAAACAATTGCAAGAGAAGGGGGAGCAGAATTCATAGGGGAAACCTACTATCACTCCCTTTCCTGCATCTTTGACGAAGAAGAATTTATCCAGCAGGTGCGCCTACATTCTGAAATGTTGGAAAGGGAATTCGGCATCCGTCCGAGAACCTTCAGAAACACAGAACTTGTCTACAGCAACAGGATTTCTGACCTCATTACAGAGATTCCCGAGTTCCGAATTATCCTTCTTGAAGGAACTGAAAGAATTCTTAAAGAGAACAGCCCCCTTTACGTGAGGAGGAGTCATAATTATGAACACATCCTTCTTTTCAGGCATTACAGGCTCTCGGACGATATAGCCTTCCGATTTTCGGATGAAAGATGGCCTGAATATCCATTAACAGCGGAAAAATTTGCGAAATGGGTAGCTGACCTATCCCTTTCTGAAAGGGAAGGGAGAAATCTTTACCTCCTTCTTTATGTGGACTATGAAACCTTTGGTGAACACCAGTGGAAGGAAACCGGAATTTTTGAATTCATGAAAAAACTGCCAGATTTTCTCTTTAAAAATAAACACATCTCCTTCGCATGGCCTTCCGATGTTCTTGAGACATTAAACTACGAACCAGAAGTTCTATCCGTCCCATTCCCTGTGTCCTGGGCAGATACCGAGAGGGACCTCTCGGCATGGCTTTCAAATCCCCTTCAGTGGAATGCGATGAAAACCTACTTTGAAATATTGAAAAAAGTAAAAGAAAAGAGAAAAATGGAACTCATGGAAACTGCGAGAAAGCTATCTTCCTCTGACCTTTACTATTACATGTGCATAAAATACTTTGCAGACGGAGACGTTCACAAATACTTCTCCCCTTATGAAAGACCCGAAGATGCTTACATCTATTTCATGCACGTCCTTACGGACCTTGAAAAAAGAATAGAAGAGGAATGATGCTCAGAAAGATCTTTGTCTACCCCAGATATCCAGAGAACCTCAAAAGGCTTTTTGAAATTGCCTACAACCTGTGGTGGAGCTGGGATTATGATGCATTGAACCTTTTTTACAGAATTCACCCAAATCTCTTCAGAGAATGCGGGCACAACCCAATCAAGTTTCTATATACCCTTCCGAAGGAAAAAATAGAGGAACTCTCCCACGACGACGGATTTCTCTATGAACTCGAAAAAATATGGAGGAAATTTGAAGAATACAAAACCTTCAAGAGAAGGTTTTCAAACTCGGAGTTTGATGTAGAAAAAAGAGGACCTATAGCCTACTTCTGTATGGAATTTGGGCTTCACGAATCCTTCCCCATATACGCAGGCGGACTCGGCATTCTTGCTGGAGATATACTCAAAAGCGCATCCGATATGGGCGTTCCGATTATAGGAGTGGGACTCCTTTACAAATACGGATATTTCACCCAGAAAATTGACTCGATAGGAAATCAGGAAGAACTTTTCATAGAATTTGAAAACCACTTCACTCCAGTAAAAGAGGCAAGGGACAAAAACGGAAATCCAATTTATATAGAGGTGAAAATTCTGGAGAGGACCCTCAAAGCAAAGGTGTGGACAATTGATGTGGGAATAACCAGAGCGATCCTTCTCGATACAGATATACCCGATAATCCGGAGGACCTGAGGAGTGTAACCGACGAATTATATGTGGCTGACAGAGATAAAAGAATTCAACAGGAAATCCTTCTCGGATTCGGTGGAATAAAGGCACTAAAAGCCCTTGACATCCACCCCACTATATACCATTTGAATGAAGGGCATTCCGCATTTCTTATAATTGCAAGGCTTCAAAACCTCATAAAGGAGAAGGGATTTTCCTTCTCATCTGCAATGGCGATAATAAAAAACTCAACAGTTTTTACCACTCACACACCTGTCATAGAGGGGAATGAACACTATCCTGTTGAAATGATTGAAAAATACCTGAGAAAAGAAATTGAATCCCTCGGCATTTCCTTTGACACATTCCTGAATTATGGACTGTGTGAAAAAAAAGAAATTTTCTGGTTACCTGCCTTCGCAATAAGGTTTTCAAACTTCGTCAACGCAGTGTCCAATCAGCACAGGGAAGTTTCTAAGAGGATGTGGAAGAACTTATTTCCCCATCTCCATATCTCGGAGGTTCCCATTACCCATATAACAAACGGGGTTCACATCTCCTGGATCAGCGAATCCTTTACAGAGATATTTAACAGATATATGGGCAAAGAGTGGAAGAGGTATCCTGAAAGAACAGAAATGTGGGAAAATCTCAGGAAAGTCCCGGAAGAGGAAATCTGGTATGCCCATATGAAAAATAAAAAACTCCTCATGGATTATCTCAAAAGAAAACTTGCCATTCAGTATGCGGAAAAGGGTTTTTCATACATCACAATTGAAAAATTAACGAGGGCTTTTAATCCCGAATATCTAACAATAACATTTGCAAGAAGGTTCGTTCCATACAAAAGACCAACACTTATTTTGAAAGACAAACAGAGGTTGAAAAAAATACTCAAAAACGAAAAAAAACCGGTTCAACTCATATTTGCGGGGAAGGCACATCCCGCCGATGAAAGAGGACAGGAAATGATCAGGGAAATCATCTCATTTATAAACGATGAAGACCTCCAGGAAAGGGTTTTCTTCATTGAGAATTATGATATAGCTGCTGCAAGGTACCTTCTATGGGGCTCGGATGTGTGGTTGAATACACCAGAACCCGAGATGGAAGCGTCTGGCACCTCCGGAATAAAGGCAGGAATGAATGGGGTTTTACATTTGAGCACCCTTGAGGGATGGTGGCTCGAAGGATACAACGGGAAAAATGGATGGGCAATCACGGAGGGAAAATTTCACACCAGTCCTGAATTCAGAATCGCAGCGGAAGCCAATCAGATATACAGACTCCTGGAAGACGAAGTAACGGAACTGTATTACAAAAGGGATAAAAACGGAATCCCTGTTGAATGGTGTAAAATGATGAAAGAATCTATCATATCCATTTGTTCCCGTTTTAACATGAACCTCGTCCTTCAGAATTACCTTACAAAGTTTTACCTTCCCTCCTGGAAGGAATACGAAAGAATATCCAGAGACAATTACAAAATATTAAAGGAAATAGAGGAAGAGAGGGAAAAAATTCTTGCCTTCTGGAAGACCCTAGAGATAAAATCGGTTCAGACAGGAGTAGAGGGAAGAAATCATTTTGTTGAAGGTCAAAAAATAGATGTTTCTGCTGTCGTTTATTTGGGAGAAGCACCACCCCACTACTTTTCAGTAGAAGTCTTTTACCTCTACAGAGGAGATACGAAGTATGAAATAATCCCTATGGAGTTGATGGATACTAAATCGGGTGAGGGATATTACTATACATCGTTCTTCATAAAAGAATATGGCCCTCAGAGTATGAACGTGAGAATTCGCCCGTCCAATCCTATTATCGCCTCCCTCCACCCTGAACTCGTGAAATGGAAGGATTAAACCCCGTATAGACGCCCGGTTAAACAAAGGGAGGGGGAGATATAATAATCAGTACCTCTGCTTCTTCGTTTCCAACATTTTTCCAGGAATGGGGAACAGTTGCCTTGAAATGTATACAATCTCCCTCTGAAAGGCTTATCTTTTCATTCTCCATGGTATATTCTACATTGCCCTTTAAAACAAAGTGTATCTCCTCCCCGCCGTGGGACAATTTTTCTTCTCCAGAAGACCTGCCCTTCTTTATCTTGAGAAGAACTGCTTCCATTTTTCTGTCCCCCAGTTCTCCACCCACTCTTTCTATTCTGAAACCGAGCTCATGGGTGTTCAAAACAAATCTTTCATTTTTTCTTATGATTTGATAATCTTTACCCGTTTCAAATGTCTCTTTCAAAAAATCCCTTATGTCTTTTCTGAGAGCCTTTGCAATCTTCGCAAGAGTTATTATTGTAGGAACCATCAGATTCTGCTCTATCTTATAAACACCTGCTGCTGAAAGACCTGCAGCCTCCGCAAGCTTCTCCCTTGACCATCCCTTCGCCTCTCTTATCCTCCTGATCATCTCACCAATTTTCAAAGGTGGTTTTCTTTTTTCCTTGGCCACGGCTTTGATATTATAGTTAATAATTTTTTTACTATTGTCAATAAATTTTTTAAAGGGAGAGATGAACACCTCAAAAAACAGAGTTTAAAACGATTTTTCTTTCTTCAGCCAGTACAATACCTCCTCAACAAGTCGCCTTATGTTGCCAAGCATGTCAGCTAACAATCCCAGTATCAACAGCAGAAAACCTGTAATAAAAAGAACTCCAGAAGCAATGACGGACTGCACATGTCCCCTTCCTTCACCTATGCTCATGAAGTAAATATACCTTCCCGCAAGAAAGAATGAGAATAAAAAGAAAACCGCTGAAAAAAGGAGAAAAACGAAAAGTGGTCTGTAATATGCAAAAACCCTCATTATTGTTGTCCCCTGTTTCAAAAGAAATTCAGGAAGACTTTTAAAAAGCCGTGATGGACGGAGGGGAGGATTTGTAATCACATTTATGGTAGCAATGGGTATCTTTTTCATGGCACATTGAATGACCGTATCCACCGTATAGGAATAATCAGAGGCTATAGAGATTTTCGTAATAGCATCCTTTGAAAGCGCCCTGAAACCACTTGTGGGGTCTTTTATGTCAAGCCCTGTTAAAGTTCTTACAACACGGGCACCTATTCTGTAAAAAATTCTCTTTATAAATGGATTTTTCTTTTTATCATATATATCCCTTTCCCCGATCACCATTCCCGCATTTCCATTAAGAATTGGCTTTATAAGTTCTGGTATCATCTCTGCTGGATAATGATTGTCTGCATCTATGTTCACAACTATATCCGCACCCATTTTCAGAGCATTTTCCAATCCCGCAGAAAATGCTTTTGCAAGTCCTACCCTTGGAAGGTCCACTACATGAAGTCCGAGATTTCTGGCAACCTCGGAGGTTCTGTCGGTGCTCCCATCATTTATTACTACAATCTCAACCTCGTCCACTCCCTCCACTTTTTTGGGAATGTGTTTTACGGTCTCTGGAAGGGATGCTTCTTCATTATAACAGGGAATCTGAATCACAAGCTTCATCTTTTAGAATATATCACATCTTCCTTATTTCTTCTATTGCCTCTTTCACACTTCTTCCCCTTGATGTCCTTCTCTCCATAAGCCCTTTTGACTTTATGATTTCAGCGAGGGACAAAGCATCATTTATAACCCTCTCCATCTCCTCCCTCGTTCCCAGTTTCCGGAGGAGCAAAACCTTCAACCTGTAAAGTTCAATTATATCAATTACTTCATTGTTATTACCGGAAAGGAGAATTTTTTCAAGAGAAATGCCTTTTTCTATAATTCTTATGGCATCCAGATCCATTCCTTCAGCGAGCGCCAATTCACCCGCATACACATAAAGTCTGGGGCACTGGGGGTAAATGTCAATTGATTTCTTGAAACTCTTCAGTGCAGCTCTTCTATCGTTCAAATACAGATAAACTGTCCCGAGATTCAGGTAATGGACGTAATTCTTCTCCTCAAGGCTTACAGCCCTTTCGGCAAGCGCTTTCGCCTTTTCAATCCATTTCTGTTCTCCTGTCTTTCTAAACTTCTCAACATATAAACTGGAAAGCATCGCCGCCTTCTGTGCTGAAAACGGAAACATTACATATCCCATCTTCCCCCATCTTATTGAGGATTCCAGATCCCTTTGCTTCTTTGAAACCGCAAAACACACATCAGACACTACGAGCAGAAAGAGGGAAAGGGAAAAAAAATATAAAACCGGCTTCTCGAAGCCCATCCTTTTGTATCCCTTTCCACTTGCTATCGTTAAAAAGAGCCCCACATTTGCTGGAGCGGAAAGGGAAAAATCAATTAGGGAGTGAAAAAATAGAGGAAGGAAGGAAAACCTCCATTTCTGCGATGGGTCAAAAGATTTGAAAAAATAGAAAGCAAAAAGAAGAAATCCAATGATTCCGCCCGAAAAAAGGATTTCAATAATAAAGGAATGGGGAAATCTGCTGTAAACACCGCTTTCCTGAAAATATGGAAAGACCCTTTCAAAGCTTCCATATCCGTATCCTGCAAGAGGATTTTCAGAGATGGCTTTTATTGCATCCTTCCACAAAGAGGTTCGAACACTGAAAGACGAATAAAAAGTCTCCAGCGAAAGCCTTTTCCATATAGGAGAAAAATAAAGGATAAGAAGAAAAACCCCTGAAAAGAAAAAAAACAGAAAAGGAAGGAGCCAGATTTTCACCCTCCTGCTTAAGCGAAAGAAAGCAGTAAGTATTGCTGAAAGGAAGAAAATGCAAACCCCTGTCCTGGAACCGGTCAAAGAGATCCCCGTAAAAGAAAAAAGCAAAAGGGGAAGGTTTAATTTTGGATATAAAGAAAGAACCCCTGCAGGAAGAAGAAAGCCCACTGCTGCATTTGGATGAAAGAACGTCCCTTCTGCCCTTCCGAGGGTAGTGAGATAGGGAGAACCGCCTTTTATGTAATGGATAATAACAAAAATTGAAACCACAAAAAGGGCTGGCTTTATTGCAGCAGGAAAATGGGTTTTTGACAAACTGCTCATAAAAATTGCTATCATAAAGTAAAGACCCCATTTAAAAGTGAGGTCCGGAGTTTCTGACCAGAATGTAGAAATCAGAACGAAAACCACGAACGGTAACCCGTACACATTTATGGAGACCTCATTTCTCAAAATAAAAAAAATTATTATGAATGCCAGACCCGCTATCCCGCTCCATACCTGTTCTTTCCCTCCAAATCCTATTGGAAGAAGGACGAACAACAGGAAAACGAAAAGTTCAGTATATCCAGGGTTTTGGAATAAACTTCTCTTCATACAGTGCCAGAGCGTATCTATCTGTCATCCCTGCCACAAAATCGCAAACTGAAGTAGAAAGGGGTTCTCTGTCAAACTCCTTGCCCGCATCCTTTATGAATTCGTCCCTGTTTTTCATGTAATACTCATAAAGAAACTCCAGCACATGATAACATCTTTTAAAATCTGCGCGCACCTTTTCTGATTCATACACCCTTTCAAACATAAAAGTTCTCAATATTTCCATTGCGTTCAGCATTCTCTCACTCATGCTTATCTCCCCTCTCTCCATGCTTGTAAATATCACGTCTTTCACCATGGAATCTATCCTCTTTGAATAAGTAGCTCCTATCTCTTTCTTGACTATTTCCGGAATTTCATCCTCCCTGATAATTTTCGCCCTCAATGCATCATCAAGGTCATGATTCAGATAGGCTATTACATCCGAAACCCTCACGACCATGCCTTCCATGGTAGCAGGTTTCCACTCTTCATCCTTCGGAAATATGGAGGACTTCCCCTTTGAATGTTTTCGGATACCATCCCTTACCTCAAAAGTGAGGTTCAAACCCTGTCCGCCTTTCTCGAGGAAATCCACAACCCGTAAGCTCTGCTCCGCATGATGAAACCCCCCTGGAACAATATTGTTCAAAACCTCTTCACCCGCGTGTCCGAAAGGTGTGTGCCCCAGGTCATGACCGAGTGAGATCGCCTCAACGAGGTCCTCATTGAGCCTTAGCGCA
>Ga0197143_1001109_pt1 | contig 24119 bp, 22 predicted proteins | sample GBS70_MetaG_FD_148603 | JGI IMG/M metagenome (GOLD analysis project Ga0197143, IMG submission 148603) | Sediment microbial communities from Great Boiling Springs, Gerlach, Nevada, United States - GBS 70_MetaG | ecosystem: Environmental > Aquatic > Thermal springs > Hot (42-90C) > Sediment...
GCTTAGAAGCGACGATGTCAATGCCTTGCGGGAGCAAATTTTGCCTCGGCTGGATGCGGCGTTGAACCAAGTTTTGAGAGTGTCTGCTATCTATGGCGCCCAAGCCAACAGGGTGGAGCGGACAATGAGCACTTTCTTGACCCAAGAGACGAGTTTGCGCATGACGCTTTCGCCAGTCCTTGACGCCGATATTGCCGAAGAGGTCACAACTTACCAACTGAGACAAACGACTTTGCAAGCAACGCTTTTTGCGGTCAGCCGAATTTTGCCCACAAGCCTTTTGGAGTTCATGGCGTGATTAGAGCGGAATTTGCTGAAAGAGCATGTCAGCCCAAGCAACTGCTTCCGCGTAGAGCAGAGGGACTTCACCCTCCGGCAACCCAACCTTCCCAATCAATTCGCTTATTCTTTCCTAGTCTGCCCGCTCGTAAGAGATGACAAAGTTTTGAAGTTAAACAGCCGTCGCCCACAGGGGCGGTGCTATCAAGGTCTTTGCATCCCACACTCAGCACCACTTTGAACGCGCCTGTTCGCTTGCATGCATATTTGCTGAAGCCGACGGCGCAATCTGTCTTTGAGCGCGCTCTTTCTTATGTTGACACTCGCAATGACTTGCGCCATAATGGAAGCGAACTTTACAAGGAGGGATCGCAGATGAGTTCTGGCACAGATAAACGATGTAGAGACACAACGGAGAGGTCGAAGACAAAGGCGTTCCGCTATGCTATCTTCTTTGCTTTCTACTTTTGGCGCCGGTAAGGCGCCGGCGCCATCCCCATGATTGCTCCCTCACATTAACTCCATAAGTTGAAGCATTCAAAACTCAAAATCCCACAACGGAGGTGTCCTTGCATGATAGTTGTGATGCGTTCAGGAGCAACCGAAGAAGACATACAACAAGTTTGCCAGATGCTGGAAGAGGTAGGTTACAAAAGCGCTATCTGGCGCGGGGTGGAGCGGACGGTCATTGGAGCGATCGGGGTCATTGACGAGGAGGTGAAGACGCAATTGATAGAGCAAATAGGTAGCCTTCCTGTCGTTGAGAATGTCATCCGAATTTTGCGACCATACAAGTTGGTCAGTAGGGATTGGAAGCATGAGCCAACTTTGGTGCCTATTCGGGACAAAGTTGTCGGCGGTGAGCACTTGATTATCATGGCTGGTCCTTGCTCCGTTGAAAGCAGGGAGCAAATCATAGAGACCGCCAAGGGCGTTCAGCGACACGGAGCCGATGTTTTGAGGGGCGGCGCGTTTAAACCAAGAACTTCCCCTCACACTTTCCAAGGCTTGGGTTACGAAGGTTTGAAGTTGCTCAAAGAGGCTTCTGAATTGACAGGGATGCCAATCGTCACCGAAGTTATAGACACGAGGGATGTGGAAGCGGTTGCAGAAGTCACTGACATATTGCAAATTGGAACACGCAATATGCAAAATTTTGCCCTACTCAGAGAGGTTGGTCAACTGCGTAAACCTGTTCTGCTCAAGCGGGGCATGTCGGCGACCATTGAGGAATGGCTTCAGGCTGCAGAATACATTTGCATTGGGGGCAACCCGTATGTGATTTTATGCGAGCGAGGCATCCGAACTTTTGAAACCTACACCCGCAACACTCTGGACATTTCAGCAATTGTCGCAGCCAAACGACTGAGCCACTTGCCTGTCATCGCTGACCCAAGTCACGGAACTGGCAGGCGCGATATGGTCATTCCGATGGCGCTTGCCGCAATTGCTGCTGGGGCAGATGGCTTAATCTTGGAAGTCCACCCCAACCCAGCGAAAGCCCTCTCCGATGGCGCACAATCACTGACGATTGAGCAATTCGGTGAGTTGATGCGGAAACTGGAACCGGTCGCCGCTGCTGTCGGTCGCAAACTTTATCATCCACCATCTCAATCTGAGTTGTTGGTTACAACCGAGACGCGAGAATACATGTGAGCAGTGTCGCCATACCATCAAGGCAATCTCAAAGTCCAAACAGGCTGGTCACCAAGCCAGACAAGTAGCAACCTGTCGCGGCGTTCAAGGCGAATGGTTATCGGCATTTGCGACGGTAGCGAAGTTGAAGTTACACTCAGCAACCGACCCTGTCGCTCCACCTGAAAAACCAAACGGTTGCCACGCCTTTCAACGAACAAGATAACTGGCTCTTGGCTCAACCTGGCACTCAAGGGGACATTGGGCGGGAGACCAGCGGGGAGGGTGATGGAGACCATTTCGTGTGCGACTATGATGTTGCCAGTGAGAGGTTGAACTGTTCCACCTGTTTCGGGAGTTAAAGGCAATAACGGTTCTTCGCCAATGTAAAGCCAAAACCGCTTTAAGGTCAGCGACGAATTTGTCCACAACCCAACTTTGCCAACGGGCGAAATTTCCGCCTTTACCAAACCCATGCCGTTGATGAAGCCACTCACTTGATTTGCTATCAGTTGTAAAGCCAGCCGATAAATACTGCCATTCTCCAAAAGCAACTCCCACCTATCCAAAACGCTTTCGCGGTTTTGACGAACGGCTACAAGTTCCAAAACGGCTCGGTGAGGTTTGGCTACTTTTTCGGAAGGTCGCAGCCTGAGTAGGTGGTAGTGTTTTTCGTCAAGCCAACCGAAAATGAGCCCCAAAGTTTCGTTCCGCCACAGAATATCGGCTACCCACCACGCGGGCAAACTTGGCGCTCCCAAAAGAGAAAAGGCAAAAGGCTGACCCATTAAGGTTTGAAGTGTCCAGCCATCGGCTTTCGTTTTCCACTCACCTAAACAGGCAGGAAACGGTTCGCTGGTGTCAATATCTGCTGCCAAAGAAGCGCACCACCAGCGGGTTAAGCGGACAGGGCGGACAAGAGGCGGTGGCAAATCTCCGATTTCAACCCAAACGACAACTTGCCCGAAGGCAAAGTGATTGTCCCTCAAGTGAGCCAAAACTTTCCCGTCCACCCCTACCCAAATTTGGTCTCCTGAACGCCAGACTTGCAACTGATGCCAATCGGTCGGCGAGACAGTTGCAGGTTCTTCATAGAGCGGCGTCAAATCCCAACCCAACTCGGAAGGCTTTGCGACCACCAGTTGCCATTTCATCTCGCCTCTTTCCCTCACCCACCGCCACAGGTATCCGCCATCCTCGCCCCAACATACCCCGATTCCAACGGCTCTTGCGCCGTTAGGTTGAATTTCAATGGCAGCGGAGAAATCGGTCAAGACTTCTCCACCCGCCACCAACGGGAATGCCCCTCTCAACGCTCGTTCGGGCGGCTTGAAAGAGACAGAGCCGTCATCAAGTTCAATTCGCTCCCATCCGCCCGAAGGGACAAGATAGCGTTCGGAGAGAGGCTCAACGGGGGCAAAGTCTTGGATGTTCAAGCCAGTCCATTTCCTCGTCGCGGGTTCGTCGGCAAAAGCGAAAGCAATCAACCTTCGCCCCGCAATTAGTGACCAGCAAAATTTGCTTCGGTGGACGAACACGGGGATAGGTGGTTCAGGCAAATTGGGGAGCAACTCGCTCCAACCTATTGGCTTGCCGTCAGCGAGGAAATGCGGGCGGGTCGGGTTCAATCGGGCAATCATCGTTTTCCCGTCGTTTTCAAAAATCAACTCGGCTTCCTTTTGCCCATCCCATTTGCTTCGGCACAAAAAAGCATCCGCCGGTTCGCCTGACACCAGAACTGGCAGAACCAATAGCCACAGTAGTGTCACCCAGAAGTTGAGACGCGATTTCAGTTTCATGGCTGCTCATCGCTCGCATGTCACCGTCAGCGAACCTTTGTTCCCGACGGAACTTCTCTGTCAAGGGTGACAATTGCAAGGGCTTTCTCTTCACCGGCAGCCAAAATCATCCCGTGCGAAACAATTCCGCCGATGCGCTTCGGCTCAAGGTTAGCGACGAGAACGACTTGTTTCCCAATCAATTCCTCGGGCGAGAACTCTTGCGCTATCCCGGCGACCACAGTTCTCGTTTCAGTCCCTATGTCCACTTGGAGCACCAACAACTTGTCTTTTCCCGGCACTTTTTGAGCGTTGACAACCTTGCCAGCACGCAAATCCAACTTGGCAAAGTCTTCAATGGTGATGACATCAGCCATCCTTCAGCACCTCCGTTTTTGCAAGTTTTGCCTCAATACCCTGCTTCCTTATCAACCACGCCGATCAAAGGTTCACCATTGAGGAAATGGCGAAGGTTTTCAAGGAACCGCTCAAAAACCCGTTGTCTTGTCCTCTCACTGAGCCCACCGACATGTGGCGTAATGACCACATTGGGCATGTGCCACAGTGGGCTGTCAGGCGGCAACGGTTCTTCTTCAAAGACATCAAGCCCAGCACCAGCCAAGTGCCCCGCTCTCAAGGCTTCAACAAGTGCTTTTTCATCAACGAGAGCACCTCTCGCGACATTGATGAGTATCGCACCCTTCTTCATGGAAGCGATTTCGCTCTGACCGATAAGGTAACGAGTTTGCGGCGTCAACGCTGCCGTGATGACGACGACATCACATTCCGGCAACATGAGCCTAAGCCCTTCATAGCCAAGGAAAAGCCCATCGACAGGTTCTTCCGAAATTGCAGCCGGTCTTCTCTTGACAGCGAGAACCCTCATGCCGAAAACACTTGCCCGCCTCGCCACTTCCCTGCCGATGTTACCCAGACCGACAATTCCCATCATTTTGCCCCACAAGTCTGTCAAGGATGCGCTCGTTGTTTCTCTTCTCCAAACGCCAGCAATCTGGTAACGCAGGAAGGTGTTGATTTGGCGGGTCAAAGTCAAAAGCAAAGCGAAGACATGGTCAGCCATCGGCGCATCAAAGACACCCTTCCCGCAAGTTACGAGCGCCGGTGTCTTGCGAACGGCGTCAATGAAACTGTCAATACCTGCCCAAGGGATGTGAGCCCATTTGAGGTTTGTAGCCACCTCCAAAATCTCCCTCGCAAATGCACCGAGCAAGGCGATGTCAGCACCCTTAGCCTCAGCGAGAGCGAGGTCTCGTTCTTGCGTGTAAACGATTATGTGTTCGCGAGCAGTCAGCCGCACCTGTTCCAATTGTTGAGGCGTTAGGTCGTGAGTTATGAGCAACTTCACCAGAACCACTCCTTTAAGCGATGTCTTTACGCTCACTTGAGTGTATTCAAAAGGTCAAAAATTTCCTTCCCATGCTATGGGCTTTTTAGCCCATAGTTGATGACGCAGGGACTGAGCGCCGACTTCGGTCGGCGAAAATTTTGAGTGACGAATGAACGAATGTAGCGTCGGGGCTTGTCCCCGACAGCAGTTAAACACCTCACTTGACTTTCGGCGGGAAAAGTAGCCGTTGGATTTCTGGGCGGTGGAAGTTCTCCATAGTCACAACGGTAACGCCTGTATCTATCCGCTTGGGAATCTTTTCGCCCCTTAACGCTTTCACTGCCATCTTGACACCATCGTAGCCCATCCGGAACGGGTTTTGGACGATGAGGGCTTGGATGACGCCGTCTTGAAGGGCTTTGATTTCTGTCGGGGCAGCGTCAAAAGCGACGAGTTTGACCTTGCCGACCAACTTTCGGGCTTGCAGGACGCGAGCGGCACCGATAGCACCTGGCTCGTTGGCAGCGAAAATGCCTTTCAAGTCAGGATGGGCTGTAAGCATGTTTTCAGTCACTTGCATCCCCTTCGTCACATCGCTTTCCGAATACAGCGTCGCCACCAATTTGACCTTCGGGAACTTTTTCAGCCCTTCTTTAAAGCCCTGTTCCCGTTGAATTGATGTCGCTGCGCCTGGGACGAAAGGAATAAGACCAACCTTACCTTCATAGCCAATCAACTTCGCCAATGTCTCAGCAGCGATTCGCGCACCCTTGATGTTGTCAGTGGCGACAAAGCAAAGTGAGACTTCAGGGTCAAGACCAGAGTCAATGGTGATGACCTTAATTCCAGCCTTCAACGCTTTTTGAGCGACCGGAACCATCGCCCTCGCATCGCAAGCGGCGAAAACGATGGCGTCAACTCGTTGGGTGATGAAGTTTTCCAAGATGGCTCTCTGCCCTGCGATGTCCCGCTCATCGCTTGGTCCTTTCCAGATAATTTGCACGCCCTCTTCTTTGCCTGCTTTCTCTGCGCCTGCCCTGACTGCAAGCCAAAAGTCAAAGGCAACGCTCTTGGGAACTACAGCGATTCGGTAACGCTTCTTCGGTGCTTGGGCGAATGCACTTGCCAAAATCAAACCACACAAAGCGAGCCACCATAACCGTTTCATCGCCCCTTCCTCCTTTCTCGCAATGCATTTTCAAACCAAAATCGCATTTTGCGACGACCTCAGTGATAATTCTTTCACAACCTGACGCGTCAAGTTGAGGCAAGCGCACTCTAAAAAGTCCGAAAGAAACATCTTTGACCACCCACCCGAAGTGGGTGGCTACGAAATCAAAGCAGGCTAAAGACTGCTAATTGGGTTGAGGGTTTCGGGTTGAGAGTTAAGCGTTGAAAGTCATGAGGCAGGATTTTTTCCCAAAACTTTCAACCCGCAACTTGCAACTTTTCCGTGTCAGCCTGCTTTAGCAGGCTTCGTTTTCGCAGCCACCGACTTAAAACGGGACATGGGACAAGGGACACGGGACAGGATGTGGGAGGGTGAGGCTTTGCCGAGCCAAAAATGGCAGCGAATGGCGAGTAGCGAATGGCGAATGGTTTTTTTCTAAAGGACAGTGCTCCCGCCCGACTGAAAAATTTTCGGCGCATCAGAAGATGAGCCCTCCAGTTTGATAGCCTGCTTTAGCAGGCTTCATTACCGTAGCCACTGACTTCAGTCGGTGGAAGAATGGGAGGACAATGCTCCTGCCGAGCCAAACTTATCGGCAAATCTTAAGGTCGGCAAATCGGCAGGTCGGGACGATTGAGTTCACTTGAGGTGTGAGAGTTTTCGGCAAGTAACAAATTACAGGACTTCAAGTCGTTATACCTTACGGGCAGGAGCACTTCGTAGCGCTTGAACAACGGCATCCCAACCACCCCGCTCCACGACTTCATATTGGACGCCCACTTCGCCCAGCACCGATAAAGCGCTTTCAGGGACAAAAAAGAACGCTTCTTCATTTTCCTGAACGGTGTGGAGGCGCACCCTCCCTTTCCGCAATAACGCCATCACCCCACGCGCTTCTTCCTTTTCGTTAGCGAATTTAATTTTGGCAAACATCATGGCACACCCTCCTTACTCTGCCGCCTGGCTGGGTGAAACGCAAAATCTTTAACCTGCATGTAAGATTTATGCAGCGTTTGCGCGACTATTTCGGTGATAATTTTTTCACATCCTTGCGTGTCAAGTTGTGTTGAGTATGCTTAAAAAGTCCGCAAGCAGACAAAATGGGAGGGCGAGGCTCCTGCCGAGCCCAATTTTTAGGCAAGTCGTGAGGTCGGAAAATTGGTAGGTCGTGAAAATTTCCCATGCCTTGCGCAAACTTGAAAGTGGGTGAACGAGGGTGCTCAAGTGGGGCAAGGACGAATTGACCTTTGAACGAGCCTCAAAGTTGGAGTGGTTGGAAACGAATGGGTTGGGCGGTTACGCAGCAAGCACTGTCACTGGAATTAGGACGAGAAGGTATCACGGCTTGCTAATTGCCTCACCCCATCCGCCGACCCAACGAACTTTGCTTTTCGCTGGAACTGATGAGCGGGTGAATGAAGGTAGGCAGGTTTTCAAATTGACCGCACACCTGTTCCGAGACGGCACAGTGACCGATTGGACGCAGCCGACCGAGTTTTCTTTGGATTGGTGTCCTCAGTGGCTTTATGAGTTGCCGAACGCATTAATCGTCAAGCATGTTTTCATGCCCCACATGCGCAATGCTGTCGTTGTCCGCTATTTCGTCAAAGCGTTTCGTTGGGTAAGGCTTTCCGTCAGGTTGTTTGTTGCATGGCGTGACCATCACTGGACGATGCAACCCGTTGTCCCTTTTGAAGTCCAGAGTGATGCCCATCGCTTGATTGTCCGAGCAGGTCAACCACCTCAAACCGTTTGCTATTTCGCTCATAACGGCGATGCGTTTTTGCCTGAATGTCGTTGGTGGCACAACTTTTGGCTACCAATAGAGACTGAGCGTGGCTTGGACGACACAGAATCGCTTTTCTGCGTCGGCGCAATTGTCAAGGATTTTGATGGGTGCGGGCATCTTGACATCATCGCCTCGGTTGAGCCCGTTAATGCGGATGAGGTGGCGGAACTTGAGGCAAGGGAAAGGATGCGGAGAAGCAAACTCGCTGCGAAACTTCAAGGAGACCAACTATTGGCGACCTTGTTCAGGGCAACCGATGCCTTTATCGCTTTGCGGTCATCAACGGGCATGAGAACGATTGTTGCTGGCTACCCTTGGTTCACCGATTGGGGACGCGATGCGCTCATCTCCTTGCCCGGCTTGACACTTGTGACCGAGAGGTTCGCTATCGCCCGCGAAATTCTGCTGACATTCGCCCGCTACATCTCCGAAGGCTTAGTTCCCAATTTCTTTCCCGAAGGAGGCGAACCTCCCGCTTACAACACCGTTGATGCGACCCTGTGGTTTGTCCTCGCCGTCTACCGCTATCTGCGATACACGCGCGACGAGGGGACACTGAGCAAACTTTGGGATGCCCTGAGAGAGATTTTGCTTTGGCACCTGAAAGGCACTCGGTTCGGAATTTGCGCCGACCAAGAGGATGGTCTGCTGAGTTGGGGGGCAAATTCTATCAACGAAGCGCTGACATGGATGGACGCAAAAGTTTGGGGGAAACCAGTCACGCCAAGAGCAGGCAAGCCCGTTGAAGTCAACGCGCTTTGGTGCAACGCCTTGGAAATTCTCGCCCGCATCGCCAAACTTCTCGGCGACAAGGAAGCGGAAAAATTGGCGTCGCAAACGGCAGCGAAAGCAAAACGCCACTTTGAGCCGAGTTTTTGGAACTCAGAGAAGAACTGCTTGTTTGATGTCCTCGCTTTGGACGGAACGCCGGACAGTTCCATAAGGTGCAACCAGTTATTGGCGCTGAGTTTGCCTTTCAAGTTGCTTTCGCCTGAAAAAGAGCGTTCGGTGCTGAGGGTGGTTGAGGGCGAACTCTTGACCCCTTGCGGCTTACGAACCCTTTCGCCCAAAGACCCAAAATACATCGGTCGCTACATCGGACCGCCTCATGAACGGGATGCCGCTTACCATCAAGGGACAGTTTGGGCTTGGTGGTTCGGTCCTTACGCCGACGCGGTCGCTCTCGTGGAAGGAAAAAATTCGGTTCAGCGCAAGGTCCGACCGTCGCTTGAGAATTTCCTGAGCCGACATTTAAGGGAAGCGTGTGTCGGTCAAGTTTCCGAGATTTTTGATGGCGATGAACCCCATGAGCCGCGAGGTTGTTTCGCACAGGCGTGGAGCGTGGCTGAGATTTTGAGGGCTTGGTGGGAACGAGTTGAAGGGAAGTTGCCACCACCACTTTGGGATGAAAGGTGAGGGGGATTTGTGCCAAACTTATTTCCGCAAGCGCACTCCGAAAGGGGGAAAAGAAGATGAGAGCGTTTGAGTATGTCAAGCCGAAGACGGTGGCTGAGGCTGTTCGTGAACTGGGGCGAAGTTGGACGGACGCAAAAATTCTCGCCGGCGGCGTTGACCTTCTGGGCGAGTTGAAGGAGGGCATTATTGCCCCGCAACGAATTGTCAACATAAAAGGCATCGGTGGGCTGCGCTACATTCGGTTCAGCGAAAAGGAAGGATTGAGGTTGGGAGCGCTAACGACTTTGGAAGAGATTGAAACGCATCAAGTCATTCAACAACGCTACACAGCCCTCGCCGAAGCGGCACACTCTGTTGGCACCCCTCAAATCCGCAATGTCGGGACAATCGGCGGCAATTTATGCCAGCGGCCGAGGTGTTGGTATTACCGTGACGAGCACACAAAGTGCCTCAAGAGAGGCGGTCCTATGTGCTTCGCTTACAACGGCGAGAACAAATACCATGCCATCCTCGGCGGTGGTCCTTGTTACATCGTTCATCCGTCTGACTGTGCACCAGCATTGATCGCTTTCAAGGCATCGGTCACCACTGTCTCTCCGAGAGGGCAAAGGACAGTGCCCCTTGAAGAATTTTTCGTCTTGCCGTCCCGCCGTTTGGACCATGAGACAATCCTTGAGCCCGACGAAATTGTCACCGAGATACGAGTCCCCACGCCGCCACCGAACACCCGCAGCACTTACTTGAAGTTCAAAGAGCGTGAGTCTCATGATTTCGCGATTGTTGGTGCTGCAGTTGTGATGAGACTAAAAGGCAAGGTCTGTGAGGATGTGCGAATTGTCCTTTCTGGCGTCGCGCCGATACCTTGGCGCTCACCTGAGGCTGAAGCAGTTTTGAAAGGCAAGGCGATAACTCCTGAGTTGGCGGAACAAGCAGGGAAAGCAGCGGTGGCAAAGGCTCAACCTTTGGCACAAAATGCTTACAAAGTTCCGCTCACCCAATCCATCGTCAAGCAAGCAGTTCTTAAGGCTGTGGGATTGAGCGTTTGATGGTTTCATGAGTGTCCTTTAAAAGTTCCACATCATGCTACGGACTTCAGTCCGTAGTTGATGACGGAAAACCTGAGCGCCGACTTAGAACGGGACAGGGGACAAGGGACATGGGACAAGGGAAAATGGAGGGCGAGGTTCCTGCCGAGCCAAAACGGCAGCGAATGGCGAATAGCGACTGGCGAATGATAAAACGGCAGCGAACAGCGAGTGGCAAATGGCAAACATCTTTGACCACCCAACTGAGGTGGGTGGCTACGAAATCAAAGCAGGCTAAAGCCCAAAACGACAGCGAGTAGCGAATAGCGAGTAACGAGTGACAAACGGCTTTGACTTTTCAAGTTAGCCTGCTTCAGCAGGCTTTGCCTTCATAGCCACCGACTTCAGTCGGTGGACTAATCGGGAGGGCAGTGCGCTGCCAAAAAGATTTCAGCCCTTAATCACCACACTCAATACCCCGCACCATTTTCGCGCACGCCTGCACGCATATCGGTTGAAGCCAATGGCATGAGTGGTTTTGGAACATACTTGGGGTTCATTGAAAGAGGGAACTTTCAACGAGCGACCAAAACCCCTCCCAGTTGACAGAGCGGACAATCCAGCCTGGTCCGGTTGGTTCGGGCTTGACAATAGTGAAGCCTCTGGTGTGAGTCCCCTGCAGTTCAACTTCAACCCTCACTCGTTCAAGGGTCGCGATTTCTGGTCGCACTGCGATGGCAACTGCCAAAGGGTCATTGAGGGTGGGCGTTTTTGCGCTTGTGCTTTGAAGCCAAATTTGGCTCATTTCCCATAGCAACTTGCATATGGGCGAATCGCTTTTTTGCAACCTTTCAAGCATCGTTTCGGGCATGATTGCATGCTGGGTTATGTCCTTCGGCACCATGACGAAGGGTATGCCGCTGTTGAAAACGATGAAGGCGGCTTCTGGGTCGTTGCGGATATTGGTTTCGGCGTAATGCAACGCTTCCGTCCCAGCCATCACTACCAATCTGCGGATGAGCCTACACAGAGCAGGTTCTGCCCTTAAAGCCAAGGCGAGGTTCGTCATCGCTCCCAAAGTCACGACGACCAACTCACCTGGGTTTCGTCGAATTGCATCCCTGAGGAAATCAATCCCGTTGGCAGGTGGGAAGAAAAGTTTGTCAACTTCGTCCAAAACTGCGGCTTGTTCAGGGAAGTGTCGGGATGGCGGCTCTATCAGACCTTGAGAGCACCCTGCTGAAACGGGGACTCCCCTCTTGCCCAATGTCGCCAGAACTTTCCGAGCCAGTTGGGCTCTGACAGCGACCATGCTGCCCACCGTCGTCACACCCAAGAGTTCAACATCGGATAACCTTGCAGCAAGGACCAAAGCGAAGGCATCATCAACATTGCTCCCGATGTCTGTGTCAACGAACAACTTAATTGCCATCCCACTCACCACCGCCTCATCGTCAGGTATTTCCGAACCAAAGCGGTTAGCCACTCCATTTGCTTCATCGCCATTTCAGCGTTACAAAGCGGTGCTCCTTCGCCCAAGATTGCTTTGACGAACTGGCGAATTGACACTTGCATAAAGTCTTCCACAATCCGTTCGCCCTTGTCCCACTTAATTCGGATGCGGTAAACTCTATCTTCGCCCACGAACGGGACAAATTCGGTTTTGAAATTGCCCCAAGATACACTTCGTTCCAACTCGCCTGAGTGCCTCCTTGTGCGAACGGTTGCAGGGATTTGTGTGTTTTGCCACCGAATTGAAAAGTGGGCTGATAACGAATCAGCACCTTCTTCAAACTCAATGTTGTCAAGTTCCAAATCCGCATCAGGGAAGAGAGCGAGCAGGATACTCAAAGGGTGAGGTGCTAAGTCAATCCACAAGTTGACCCCGCTCGTGTCTCGTTCCCTCATTTTCGCTTCCATTGTCAAGGTAATGTGTTCTGGGATTTGTGGCAAACCTTGTTCGTGCCAGATTCGGCGCAGGTGAGGGACAGAAGCGGCATATTGAGTGTTGACGGCAAATTGAAGCCTGCGCTCCTTCGCCTCATTAACCACCTTGTGGGCTTGTTCAAGGGACTCATCCAGTTTATCTTGTCCGAGCCAGACCAAAGGCTTTTCGCAAAGGACATGGACTCCGCTTTTCAAGGCTTCAAGGCAATGCTCAGCGTGAAGGTAGTGAGGGGAGCAAACGCTTACGGCATCAAGTTTCTCCTTCCCAAGCATCTCCCGCAAATCGCAATATCCACGCCCATGGAAATTGGGGACAACAGATTTGAGGGCAGTTTCGTTTTGAGCGATTGTTTCTGGGCTTGAAGCGACGAAAGCGGCGACTTCACACCCTTCCCTTGCATACCATTGGGCATGAAACTTCCCGACGCCCCTCACTCCGATGATGGCAACCCTAATTGGCATCGTTTTTGACCACCTCTCGCTCGCTCAAAACTTTGTCCCACCAAGCCATCATAATTTTGCCCCAAAATTCTGACACTTGTTTCGGAGAGCGTTTTGATCTTCACGACAATGTGTGTGCAAGCGTGCAGTCGTGTGCGAGAAGGTGCGGAGTGATAAGTGAGGGTGCAATCCTCGGTGCGGAGTGCGAAGTTCAGGGTGTGGTTATTAAGCATTGAAAATTTTCAGCAATGCAGTAACCCTGCCCTCCAGAAAACTGCTGGCTCATCAATCGCTATTCGCCGCCGTTTTCGGCTGTCAATCCAAAGGTTCTTCGTTGAGTTTCGTTTTCTCCCCACAGATTTTCGCCTCCGCCTTCTCCAACAACTCAAGATAGGAGAGGAGCAAATGTCGCAACTCTGCATTCAGCCTCGCCTGAAGTTGCCTGAGCCTTTCAATTTTTTCCAACTCTGCCTGATAATGGTTGCGGGCGTCTGCTTTAATTTGTTCGGCTTCCTGTTGGGCTTGGGCGATGATAAGTTCAGCCTCCTTGTGGGCTTGTCTTTTTATGTCTTCGGCAGTTTTCTCTGCGACAATAAGGGCGTTTTGAAGTTGCTGCTCAATCGCCTGATAAACTTGCAGTCGTTCCAGCAAACGCTCCCGTTCTTCCTTGAGGGCTTGGTTTTCTTCCAAAAGTTGTGCGACCGTCTCACTCACTTGCTGGACGAAAGCCTTGACATCTTTCACCGAATAGCCAAACAATCTCCGCCTGAATTGCCAATGGACGATTTCCGCAGGGGTCAAAGGCACTTCCTTCACCTCGGCTTAAGGCAAAATCCCTGCCAACACTCTGGCGAAAATCCACGCCAGAAAGATAGCGATAGCGGGCGAAAAATCAAGCCCCGCAGTTTTCCACGGTGGAAGGACGCGGCGAATTGGGTTAAGGACTGGGTCAGTTACATTTTCAACCCACCGAACAATCGGGTGGTAATGGGACGGTCTGATCCATGAGATGACACACCGAACCAACATGAGCAGGAAAAACAAATTGAACGCCAACCATATCAATCCGTCCAGCATGACCCTCACCTCACTGGCAACTCAAGTTCGCTTTCGGGGGAACTTCCCACCCCTGTAAATAGAGCGGAAATGGCTTTAATGGTTTCCTCGTCGCCTCCGACAGGGACATTGGGTGGGACGAAAAGAAAGAGCCGCCTGCCAACTTCATAAAAGTTTCCCTTTAAAGCATAACTCACTCCCGCTAACATATCCACAATGCGTTGAGCCTTAGCCGAGTCAATGTGCTGCAAGTTGACGAAGACCGCTGCCCCTTCAATCAACCTGTCAGCCGCTCGGACTGCATCTTCCAACTTTCGGGGCGTGATAGCCCAAACTGCAGGTCTTTTGTTCCTGACGACTTTAAAGGGCAACAACCTCCCTTGCGAACTCGTGGGGTTTTCTGATTCTTCTTCGTCAATCTCTGGCGGCTCCATTCGCAAGAGTCTTGCTAACCAACTCATTACCCTGCACCTCCTTTGACTGGTCTGGGACCAAAGATGGCAGTGCCTATCCGAACCATGTTAGCACCTTCCTCTATGGCGACCTCAAAGTCGTGGCTCATGCCCATTGACAAATATCGCATCTCAACATTGGGCAAATCAAGCCCCTTCAACCCCTCAAACAACTCCCGCATTTTTCGGAAGAAAGGTCTGACTTGTTCTGGTTCAGGGAGGTAAGGCGGTATCGCCATCAACCCGACAATGCGAATGTTGGGGAACTTAGAGGCTTGGCTGATGAGGCGTTCAACTTCTTCGGGAGCGACGCCGCTTTTTGTGGCTTCACCACCCACATTGACCTCAACCAGACAATCAACTACGCGACCCACATCTTCGGCTCGCTTGTTCAGTTCCTCTGCCAAAGCCAACCGATCCAGCGACTGGACGAATTTGCAGAAACGCACAACCAATTTCGCCTTATTGGTTTGTAAGTGACCGATGAAGTGCCATGTAACGGCGTCACCAATTTGCTGATATTTAGCCCACGCCTCTTGAGCATAGTTTTCCCCGATATGCTCCAAACCGGCTTCAATGGCAGCACGAATTCGCTCCACATCAACGGATTTTGTCGCTCCCACCAAAACAATCTCCGCCAGGTCTCTACCTGCCCTTTCAGCGGCGAGGGCGATTCGCTCTTTAACTCGCATCAGGTTTTCCTTAACCTGTTCAACGACCATAACGCCGGAGGTCACCTGAGCCATAGTTCAGTCCCTCTCTTGCGGTTGCGCCCCTTCGCCCCTGAGCCTGTCAACGATTATAGCAACGGCGGCATGTTAAGGTGCTCCCACACTTTCGGCAGCAGCAGCGCCTTCAAATCATCCACAATTATGTCGGCATCCTTGAGCGCATCATCTTCGTAGTAACTGCGGACAGCAACGCACCCCATCCCTGCTTTCCTTGCTGCCTGAATGCCCGCAGGTGAATCTTCAACGGCGAGGCATTCATGAGGTCTTAACGGTGGCGAGACAAATTCGTTCAGCCTTTCCATCGCCAACAGGAAAGGGGTAGGGTCTGGTTTGCCCTTTTTGCAATCTTCATGCCCGACAATGACAGGAAACAAGTCACGAACCCCTTCCCTCAAAAGCACAGCCTCTATTTGGTAACGGAACGAACCTGAGGCAATTGCCAGCGTAAATTTTTGGGCGAGCACTTTAACCACATCTGCCATCCCCTCAACGGCAGGCAATTGGTCTTTCAGCCAGGCATCGTAAATTTCCGTTTTTTGTCGGAGAACTTCCGAAGTTTGCTCGTCATCGTCAACGCCGTTACGCTTCAATGCCCACTTGACGGCATCCCAATCAGGAACACCAATGCAACCGACTTTGAACTCCTCCCAAGTCAAGTTCATGCCCTTTTCTTTCAGAACACGGAGCAGAGCCTCGTAGTGAAGCCGTTCGCTGTCCACCAACACGCCATCAAAGTCAAAAATCACAGCCCTGAACATGCCGTTACCCCCTTAGCGATGGCACAATTGATTTGCCCTTCAAACTGTAGCGCTTTTTCCCTTTCTGTGGAAATTGAAGCGGGGTGAGAGAAGATGGCATCAAGGACGGTTGCAACACCCAAAGTTGACAAGCGCTGGACTTTGGAAGAGTGGTTGAAGTTGCCCGAAGGTCCGCCCTTTTACGAACTGGAGGATGGGAGGCTGGTTGAGATGCCTTCGCCGAGGATTGAGCACCAAGAGATTGTTGGGGTGTTGTATTTTCTGATGAGGCAATTTGTCCGGGAACATGACTTAGGCACAGTGGTTATGGCTGTAGATGTTGCGTTGCCGACGGGCAGAGGCTACATCCCAGACTTGACATTCATCCGCCGCGATAAGGAGGGGGAACTCATCGGCGAAGATGGCAAAATTCACGGGGCACCTGATTTGGTTGTTGAGGTCATATCGCCCGGCACAAAGGTTCGGGACCGATACAAGAAGATGGAAGGCTACTTTAAGGCAGGGGTTGAATGGGTTTGGTTAATAGACAGCGAGGATTTGACGGCAGAGGAGTTTCACCGAACTGAGGAAGGTTACTTGAGGACTGCCGCTGCGGGACCAAACGATGTCTTTGAGCCCAAAGCGTTGCCTGGTTTGGAAATCAACCTCTCCGAACTTTTGAGCAAGCCAGTGAAAAAGTCAGGGCAGCGGAAAAGGAGCAAATAGGGGTGTGGTGAGATGCGAGTCCAGCCAGACAAAAGCGAGTTTTTGAATTTGGCGCAGAAGGGCAACTTGATCCCTGTTTGGACGGAAATTTTGGCTGACTTGGAAACTCCAGTTTCAGCCTTTATGAAGTTGGCTCAGGGCGATTTTGCCTTCTTGCTTGAAAGCGTGGAAGGAGGCGAACATGTCGCCAGATACTCCTTTTTGGGAACGCAGCCCGTTTTGCTCTTCCGAAGCAAAGGCGACACCGCCCTCATTGAAAAAGGTGGCAGTTTGCAAGTCTACCGCCTTCAACCTAACGAAGACTCGTTGCATGTCCTCAAAAGGCTAATGAGTCAGTTCAGGTTTGTGACGGAAGAAGATTTGCCTCGCTTCTGTGGAGGCTTCGTCGGTTACATCGGCTACGACATGGTTCGCTTCTTTGAGAAGTTGCCAGATTGGACGGTTGACGACTTGCAACTGCCCGATTGCTACTTGATGCTTGCTGACACCCTTGTCATCTTTGACCACCTGAAGCGGAAGATGAAAGTCCTCGTTAACGCCTTTGTTGACGACGACCCCGCTAAGGCTTACGATGCTGCCGTTGAGCGCATTGAGGCGATTGTCCATCGCTTAAGGGTCACGAGTCTCAACCCATACAGCAACCAATTGCTCTCAACTCAAGCCTCTTCGGTTACTGTCACATCCAACTTCACCCGCGAAGGTTTTGAGGGCATTGTTGAGCGGGCGAAGGAATACATCGCTGCCGGTGACATCATCCAAGTCGTCCTGTCCCAAAGGTTTCAAACCCAAGTGAACGCATCGCCTTTCAACATCTACCGAGCACTGAGGTCAATCAACCCGTCGCCCTACATGTTCTACCTGAGTTTCGGTGACCTGAAACTCATCGGCAGTTCGCCAGAAATTTTGGTCAGTTGCTTCGGCACTAAGGTCATCACACGCCCTCTTGCTGGGACGAGACCTCGCGGGCGAACTCCCGAAGAAGACGAAGCCCTTGAAAGAGAACTTTTAGCCGACCCAAAGGAGCGAGCCGAGCACATAATGCTCGTTGACTTGGGGCGAAACGACTTGGGGCGAGTCTGCAAAATCGGGACGGTCAGGACAACCGAACTGATGAAAATTGAGCGATACAGCCATGTCATGCACATATACTCAACCGTTGAGGGTGAGTTGGACACGAGCCGATATGACATCTTTGATGCCCTCAGGGCTACTTTCCCTGCCGGCACCGTGACCGGTGCGCCGAAGATTCGCGCGATGGAAATCATTGAAGAACTTGAACCGACGAAACGAGGTCCCTATGCAGGTAGCGTCGGCTATTTCAGTTTCAATGGCAACATGGACATGGCAATCACAATTCGGACAATCGTCTTGAAGGGCAATACAGCGTTCGTTCAAGCAGGCGCAGGCATCGTCGCTGATAGCGTGCCTGAGAGGGAGTATCAAGAGACGGTCAATAAAGCGAAGGCGTTGCTGGCGGCAATTGAGATGGCGGCTCAAGGGCTTGAGTGAAGGGTTTCGGATGAACGAAGTTGGTTCAATCTGTCACATACACGACGACCTTCCTCTGCTTCGGTCCGTCAAACTCGTAGAAGTAAATGCGTTGGTCTGGGTCCATGACCAACTCCCCGTCCTTGACAATCAAAACTTCAGTTGGAGCAACGAGAGCCGCTTTCGTGTAGTGAGGTGCTTGAGGGTCTGGGTTGATTTTGTCCAACATTTCGTCCAGTTTCGGTCTGTCGGCTACATCAACTTCCCTGTGGATACTGACGGCAGCGGAAGTGTGAGGGACATAGACGCAAACGAACCCGTCCTTGATTTTCAGTTCGGTCACCAAATCCTGAACTTTGTCGGTGATGTCAACCAACTGCTCCCGTTCGGTCGTCTCAAAGATGATTTCGCAAACGAACCCCATCGGCACAACCCTCCTTTGGTGGTTTGAGTGTGGGAGTTTGAAGAAGGCATTGTAATTGCCGATAAAAAGTTTAGCGCGGAAATTCACCGTGCTTTGTGGCATGAAGAATTTAGGGGTTTGGCTGAAATTAGGTCGGCTTACATCAGAGGCTAATTGGTGCGATAATTTTAGTGGCAGAAAGAATGGAGTGAATGCTATGCCAGAATTGCGCAAAGACCCAATCGTTCAAAGGTGGGTCATCATAGCGGCAGAGAGAGGGCAGAGACCTTCGGATTTTCAGGTGGAGGCTTCAACAGTTGAAGTCAACCCGAAAGCGTGCCCATTGTGCCCGAATAATGAAGAACGAACTCCACCAGAAGTCTTTGCTATCCGTTTGGATGGTTCCAAGCCCAATGCACCTGGTTGGTTGGTCCGCGTCGTCCCAAATAAGTTCCCTGCGTTGAGGCTTGACGGTGACCTGAACAGGCGGGGCATGGGCTTGTTTGACATGATGAACGGAATCGGCGCCCACGAGGTCGTCATTGAAACTCCAGAACACAATGACGATTGGGACACGATGCCAGTAGAACAATTGCAGCGTGTGTTTCAGGCCTTTCAAGCCAGACTGAACGCATTGAGAGAAGACAACCGTTTCCGATACTCTTTGGTTTTCAGAAACTATGGGGTGCAAGCAGGTGCGTCTCTGTCCCATCCCCACTCCCAAATCATCGCTCTGCCCATCGTGCCTCAATTGCCGAAGGAGAAACTGACATCTGCTCGGCAGTATTACTTGGACAAGGAGCGTTGCATTTTCTGTGACCTAATCTATCAGGAACGCGAACTTCAAAAGCGAGTCGTGATAGAGAGTGAACACATAATCGTTCTGTCGCCCTTCGCTGCTCGCTTCCCTTACGAACTCCACTTCTTCCCAACCCATCACAGCCACGATTTTGCACAAGAGAGTCAAGATGTTTTGAGGGACTTGGCTGTTGTGATGAAGCGAGTTTTGACGGCAGTGAAACGGCTTTTAGGTCAACCAGCATACAATTTTGTCCTTCAGACAGCACCGAACCCTGTCCCTCGCCCCGGTCGTCCCGATTACTGGGGCACTTTGCCCTATGACTACCATTGGCACTGGGAGTTCATCCCCAGATTGACCCGGGTTGCAGGATTTGAGTGGGGGACAGGTTTCTACATCAATCCAGTTGCCCCAGAGGCTGTTGCTGAAGTTCTAAGGGAGACACTGGCAGCATCGCCCGATGAGGTAGGGTGATTGAGATATGGCAGCAATTAAAGTGCCGACAGAAGAGATGGCACAGCATGTGGTAAGTCAGTGGTTTCAGGAATTGCAAGATAGGGGTATCCGCCCTTTGCCCTCAATGTCTTTGAGGGAAGTGACGGAGAATGTCGTTGCTTCCCTTTTGGACAGTTTAACCCGACCCGATTGGAAGGATGCAGTAAGACCGAATTTGAGAGTGCTTAGGTTTCTTGCTGACCAACTGAACTTCCCTTTGGAGCAGTCCCTTGAAATTTTCTTAAGGCTTCGCCGTCATCTCGTTCGGGCTTTGTCACTCCTTCTGGAAAGCGCAACTGATGCTTACGAGCGAGTTGAAACCATTTGGGATGAAGGGATTTTGAATTTGACCGCTCACAGGCAAACGATAACCCAAACCGCTTTGGAGTTTGCTCACCGAAAATATCAAGCCTTGTTTGAGCAAGCGTCTGATTCCTTCTTCTTGATTCGCATGGACGAAGTTGGCACTATCGCTGAAGCCAACCCAGCAGCATCACAATTGACAGGTTACCCACTTGAAGAATTGCTTGGCATGTCAGCCCTCAAATTGGCGCCTACAGAGGAATTGGAAAAGTTTCGTGATGCCTTGCGAGAACTGAGACAGAAAGGGCATGTGAGGCGAACGAATATAGGCATGAGACGAAAGGACGGGATAATGGTAATCGTTGATTTGAGCGCCACCCTTTTGGTTTTAAATGGTGACACTTACGCGCTGTGCATCGCCCGTGATGTCACGGAGCAGCAAAGGATGCAGCGCCGACTTGAAAGTGTCGTCACTCACAGAACGAAAGAATTGGCTCAGGCTTTGGAGCGGGAACGATACCGAGCCGCCCAGATGTCTGTGTTGGCTCAAATTGCTGCGGAAGCCCTTGAGGCAGTGAACGAAGATTCGGTTTACCAAGCAGCAGCAAAGGCGTTGAAGGAGCATTTAGGGCTTTACAATGTCGCTCTCTTCGCTTACGACAAAAACCGACACGAATTGATTTTGAGGGCGTGTTGGGGAGCATATGGAAGGGTCTGGTCGCCTGTTTACCATCAGTCGGCTGATGTGGGTTTGCTCGGACTTTCAGTTAGGACAGGGGAACCCATCTTGGTCAACGATGTGACCAGACACCCCGACTATTTCCAAGCCACTCCAGCCGAATCAGCGACCCGTTCAGAACTCGTTGTGCCAATAAAACTTCACGGTGAAGTTATTGGTGCTTTGGATTTGCAATCGGAGCAAGTTGACGCTTTTGATGAGCAAGACTTACAAATGGCTCAAGCGGTCGCAGACCAAGTAGCACACGCCCTGGAAGCCTTTCAACACTTCAACCGTGTCCGCATCCTTCAGGAACTCAACGAGCAAATCGTTGAGAACCTGCCCTACGCTGTTGCGCTGCTGGATGAAAAGGGGAATTTGGTTATCGCCAACGAGCAGTTCTGCCGAGAAGTCTGTCGCCGCCCGAGGGAGGATGTGCTCGGTCATCATTGGAAGGAAATTTTCCCAAACGAGTTGCAGAAAAGCCTGTTGACAAATCATTTCCCTTCACTGGACGAAGCGATTGCTGCTGCAATTCAGCGCCGCCAAGATTTCTTCTTCCCAGAAGTCCCTTACGGCGATGTTTGGCTTGACATTCGCGTTATCCCCATTCGCGGCGCTCAACAGCATCGGGTAATGATTCACATCCGCGATGCATCACTGAGAGTTCGCAGGATTTATCAACTGGAGACCTTGATGGCAATTGCACAAGCGATGGAAAGCACCTTTGAAATCAACCGATTGCTCCACGCAATCTTAACGGCAGCAACTGCAGGACCTGGTTTAGGTTTCAACCGAGCCATTCTGTTCCTGATGGACAAATCGGAGAATGTTCTCAAGACGGCGATGGCGGTTGGTTCCTTGACTGCCGAAGAGGCATACGCCACATGGGCGAGGTTGGCAGCAGAGCGAAAGACCCTTTGGGACTTCCTCAAGGAGTATCCCGGAGACGAAGCGGTCCGCCAAACACCGTTAATGCAGTATGTCCAAGACCTCGTGATTCCTCTGAACGATGAAAACTTGCTCAGTTTCTGCCTATCCCGCCATGAACCCGTTAAGGTCGCTAATCCCATGAACGAACCGAGGTTGCCTGAAAAGTTGAGGACATTGCTGGGCGATGCGGAGACAATTTGTGTGCCTTTGGTTGCTCAAGAGGAATGGTTGGGCGTGATTGTTGCCGACAACGCTTTCAGCCGACACCCAATCACTGAGGAATCGGAGAGGTTGCTTAGGTTGTTCGCTTCTTCAGCAAGTGTGGCATTGCGCAATGCCCAACTTATTGCTGATTTGAGAGATGCCCTTGAAAGGGAGCAGAAGATGAGGGAGCAATTGGTTCACTCCGAGAGGTTGGCAGCCATTGGAGAGTTGGCAGCAAAGGTGGCTCACGATTTGAGGTCTCCTCTGGTCACAATTGGAGGCTACGCCAGACAACTTCAGCGCAACCCTTCAGACCCTGAAAGGGTTCGCAGGAACATACAAATTATCGTTGACGAGGTTGAAAGGTTAGAGCGGCAGTTGAGAGATTTACTGGACTTTGCTAAGCCGAAAGAACCGAAACCGAAAAAAATCAACCTCAGCGAGTTGGTCTCTCGACTTGCCGAAATCCATCGCCCCAGCATGGAAGCGGCAGGTGTCCAGTTGGCAGTTGATTTTCCACCTGAACCTTTGTTCGTCATGGTTGACGAATTCCAGATGGAGCGTGTTCTGCTTAACCTTTGGAGAAACGCTGTAGAAGCAATGCCGGAAGGCGGAACCTTGTCAGTTAGGTTGTGGCTGGAAGGCAATGCCGTTAGAATCAGCATCCAAGATACAGGAGTCGGCATCATCCCTGATGAACTGCCCAACATATTTAAACCCTTCTACACGACCAAAAGCACGGGCTCAGGGCTTGGTTTGGCGATTTGCAAGAAAATCGTTGACGAACACGGGGGACAAATAGAGGTTGAGAGCACAGTCGGTAAGGGCACAACTTTCACCATCACTTTGCCAGCACCGACCATGTAAGGTTTTCTCCTCTTTACAGGAACTTAGCGAGGGGCAAAGTAAAGTGAGGAGCGAGTGAAAGAAGCGTTTTAGGTTTTCGCCTCGGAGGTGAGCCGAGATGTCAAAGGCGAGAATTTTAGTCGTAGAGGATGATGACAAGCAGAGGCAACTTTACTGCGAGGAATTGATTGCTGCAGGCTACACTACCCTGGAAGCGAGAAGCGCAAGCGAGGCGGAAGAGTTGCTCAACCGCGAGCAGATTGACCTCATCGTCTTGGACATCAACATGCCCGGCGTCTCTGGGCTTGAACTTCTCCCCAGAATTCACGAACTGCATCCCGGCATGCCCGTCATAATCCATACTGCCTACGGGAGTTATCGTGACGATTTCATCAGTTGGCTCGCGGATATGTTCATTGTCAAATCCCCCGATGCAGGCAACTTGGTTGAGGCTGTGGAGGATTTGCTCAGCAGGCAGCGGGAGAAGAAATTTCAGCGTGAGGTGAAACAAGAACCGTGAGGCAACAAGAGGTCTTAGAGCAAACTTTGGCGATGATACTTGCGGGAGGGGTGGGCGAAAGGCTCTACCCACTGACAAAAGTGAAAGCGAAGCCAGCAGTCCCTTTCGGTGGCATTTACCGAATCATTGACTTCACCCTTTCCAATTGTCTTCACTCTGGTGTTCGTCGCATCTTCGTTTTGACTCAACACAAATCTTTGCCCTTAGACAGGCACCTGTGGTTGGGTTGGAGTTCACTGTTTCGGACGGAGTTGGGCGAGTTTTTGGCAACAGTGCCGCCGCAACAGCGACTGGTTCGTGAGTGGTATCGCGGGACTGCCGACGCCGTTTTCCAAAACATTGACTTGCTTTCCCACGAACGACCCAAGTTTGTGCTCATTTTGGCTGGAGACCATGTTTATCGGATGGATTACCGTGCAATGCTGCAATTCCACCTTTCAAAAAACGCTGAAGTGACCATCGCTTGCACTACCGTTCCGATAGAAGACGCCTCTCGGTTCGGTGTGATGGAGGTTGACGAAAACGACAGAATCATCGGGTTTGAAGAGAAGCCGCCAAAGCCCAAACCGTTGCCCAACGATCCATCGCACGCTTTGATCTCAATGGGCATTTACCTCTTCAACACTGAGACTTTGGTGAGAGCCGTCATCCAAGACGCAAAGCGAACAGACAGCGACCACGATTTCGGCAAAAATGTCATCCCATCTTTGGTTCAACAAGGCGCTCAAGTTTTCGCGTTTAACATCCACAAAGAATTGCCCCCCTTGTTCCACTACTGGCAGGACATTGGAACTCTTGACAGTTACTATGAGGCTCACATGGAGTTGATCAGTCCCACCCCTTTGTTCCCGCTTCACGATGACGAGTGGACTATACGGA
>Ga0197143_1001110_pt1 | contig 24055 bp, 24 predicted proteins | sample GBS70_MetaG_FD_148603 | JGI IMG/M metagenome (GOLD analysis project Ga0197143, IMG submission 148603) | Sediment microbial communities from Great Boiling Springs, Gerlach, Nevada, United States - GBS 70_MetaG | ecosystem: Environmental > Aquatic > Thermal springs > Hot (42-90C) > Sediment...
GCTCCTCTTTGGCCTCATCCACCCCGGCCACGTCGTTAAAGGTCACCGTCGGCCGGTTCCCACCAAAAAGCCGGGCCCGGGACTTGCCAAAGTTAAACGCCTGATTGTTCGCACCCTGCGCCTGGCGGAAAAGCAGGATGAGCAGTCCGGCGAAAAGGAGCAGGGGCACCAGGTTAAGGGCCGAGTAGAGGATGCTTCCGGCGGAGCTGGGCTCCCGAACGGTAACCCCGACCCCGTTGGGCCCGACCCTTACGCCGTTCTGGCTAAGGAGCTCAATGATGCTGGCCGACGGCTCCTTGCGGGAGGCGTATTTGGTTTTGCCGTCCCGGGCGTAGGCCGTAAGGGCATCCCCCTGGACCTCGATCCGCTCGATCTGGCCGGCCTTGGCCATAAGCAGAAGGTCGCTCAGGGGAACCCAGCCGGCCGGCTGGGAAGGCAGATTTAGGGCCAGAAAGATGATCGCGGCGATGCCCAGCAGCAGGATGTAGATAAACCCGTTTCGGAGCCAGCGTTGGGCCATTCCTTACCCTCCAACGGCAGGGCCCGGGGACCGCCACCGGGTCACCCGGGCGGACCGCACCTATCCACCAGCTCTAACACCGCAACGTAAGGAAGGTTACGGTACGCCTGGGCGTAATCGAGGCCGTAGCCGACGACGAATCGGTCGGGGATATCAAAGCCGACGTAGTCCGCCTGGACGGGCCGGGCCCCCGGCTTCCGCTTCCGGAGGAGGGCGCACACCTTCAGGCTGGCCGGGTTGCGGGCCCGGAGCAGACTCAGGATATATTCCAGGGTAAGCCCCGAGTCGATGATGTCCTCAACGACCAGGACGTGCCGGCCCTCGATATTTTCGTCCAGGTCCTTTAAGATCCTCACGACCCCGGAGGACTCGGCCCGGGTCCCGTAACTGCTGATGGCCATGAAATCGATTTCCACCGGCAGGTCGACCTCCCGGGCCAGGTCGGCCAAGAACACCACCGCCCCCTTCAAAAGCCCCACCAGGAGCAGGTCCTTGCCGGCGTAGTCGCGGCTGATCTGCTCGCCGAGCTCCTTTACCCGGCGGCGAATGGTTTCGGCGTCGAGTAAGATCTCCCCGATGCGGCCGTTGACTGCCGTCGGCATAATCACCCCTTGGCGACCCTAAGCCTGAGAAGCCGCCGGGTATCGGGGGTAACCTTTACCCGGTCGGCCAGCCTCAACCCCACCACCCAGATGATCCCCAGCCGGTCGGCGACCACGGGCCAGCGGGGCCGCCGCTCCCGGGGGATTCTGGCCTCGGTGAAGATATCCTGAAGCTTCTTCCGGCCGCCGAGGCCCAGGGGCACCAGGGCGTCCCCGGGACGCCAGGGCCTGACCTCCAAATCCCCCTTTACCTTATCAAAATCGGCGAAAGCCGTCCAGGGTTCCGGGGCCTGACGGGGGTCCCAGTCCTGGGGCCGGGGCAGGACCTCGGCCTCCAGAACCCAGCCGTCCAACCGGACCCGGGCCGGGGGCCTGAAGGGTAGGGGGCGGTCGAGGCCGGGAAATTCGCCCGCCGTAAGGCCGCCGAGGCCCCGGCCCACCCGGATGAAGTCGTAGCCCACCTGGGCCTTTAGGCCGGCGGGCAGGTCGAGCCGGCCCCCGACCCGCCCCTCGGCCAGCCGGACCAGCCGCTCCAGGTGGTAGGCCGTAAGGGGGGGCTCCGGGGCGCCCAGACTGAGCAGGGCCAGGCGGAAGACGTGGGCCCGGAGGGCCCGGGGCCGGGCGTTCACCACCTCCCGGCGGAGGACCACCTCGTCCGGCGTCCGGGAAACCAGGGCCTCCTTCAGGACCGCCTCGGCCTGGGCCTCCACCAGGGCCAGGTCGGCCGCGGCGGCCTCGGCCAGGCGCCAGATGGCCCGGTCGACCCCGGGGTTTATCTGCCGGAGGAGGGGCAGAATATCCAGCCGGACCCGGTTCCGCAGGTAGCGGCGGTCCAGGTTGGTCGGGTCCGCCCGGGGCTCCAGGCCCAGCGCCCGACAGGCGGCCGCCGTCTCCTCCCGGAGAACTCCCAGAAGGGGACGGATAAGGCAGAGCTCGGGGAATTCCGGCAGGGGGTAAGGGGACCGGGGCCGCATTCCCCGGAGGCCGGCCAGGCCGGCGCCCCGAATTATGTTAAGGAGCACCGTCTCCACCTGGTCGCTGGCGGTGTGGCCCACGGCCACCTTGCCGGCCCCGAAGCCCCGGGCAACCTCCCCCAGGAAGCGGTAGCGGAGCTCCCGGGCGGCGGCCTCCACCGAAAGCCCCCGCGCCCGCCGGTAGGCCTGGGTATCCACCCGGTCGGTAAAGAACTTAAGGCCCCAGCGCCGGGCCAGCTCCCCGACGAAGGCGGCTTCTTCGGCCCCGGCCTCCCCCCGCAGGCCGTGGTCCAGGTAGCCCACTGCTACCCTGCCCTGGGGGTCGGGGACGATGGCTACCAGGACGTGGAGCAGGGTGACGGAATCCGGCCCGCCCGAGACCCCGGCAACGACCCGGTCCCCGGGGCCCAGAAGTTCGGCTTCGGCCGCAAAGGACCGGACCCGGGCCACCAGCCGGTCCAGGCGGAACTGGCCGACCATGGGTTTTCCCGTCAGGGACTGGGCCCGAAAAGAAACGGGCCGAAGGCTAGCCTTCGGCCCGACGGTAGCGGGGGTGGGACTCGAACCCACGACCTCCGGGTTATGAGCCCGGCGAGCTGCCGCTGCTCCACCCCGCGTCGTCCACTATCTATTATAGACCGGCCGTCAAGGCCTGTCAAAATCCGGCCCGGCCGGCCTGATTCGGTAAAGGCAGGCCGGGTCGCCCTGGGCCAAAGTCGCCTCCCGCCGCACCGGCGCCCCGAGGATCTCTTTAAAAAGCTCCTCCTCGCAGCGGCAGGCCTCCGGGTGCTGCCGGGCGATCTCATAGATGGGGCAGTGGTGCTCGATGAGCACCAGCCCCCCCGGCTCCTCCCGGGCGACGGCCATGTAGCCTTCCTCGTCCCGAATCCGGGCCAGCTCCCGCACCCGGTCGGCCAGGTCTTTGCCCACCAGCCGGATCCGGTAGCGCTCCCGCAACGCCTGGGTGTGGGAGGCCAGCAGCCGGTAAAGGCCCTCCGGCCCGTGCAGCTCGGCCACCCGGTCCAAAAGGCCGATGAGCAGGTCCCGGTAGCCCTGGGGGAAGAACTCCAGGGCCCGGGGCGACAGCTGATAGACCAGGGCCGGCCGGCCCCGGGGCTGCTTGCGGACCGTAGCCTCCACCAGGCCCTCCCCCTGGAGGGCCTCCAGGTGCTTGTGGACGGCCACCACCGTAACCCCCAGCTCCCGGGCGATGGCCTTGGCCGTAAGGGGACCCCGCTGCTTCAGGAGGCGCAGGACCGCCAGGCGTGCGGGCGAACTGACACCCACCATCCTGATCTGGATTATAAGGGCAAAACCGACCCCTGTCAAATTTTATTAACCACCCCGTTGACAAAATCCGGGCCATGGGTTATTCTTGGTGGAGGAAACCCAGTCGAGTCTTGGAGGGAGAATGGCCGAAGCAAGGGACCTGTTCATCGTTGAAAACCTGCACGTCCGGGTTGAGGGACGGGGGATCCTCAAGGGGGTCGACCTGGTGGTCCCCAAGGGGGAGGTCCACGCCATTATGGGCCCCAACGGCTCGGGCAAGAGCACCCTGGCCAACGCCCTGCTGGGCCACCCCCACTATGAGGTCACCGAGGGCCGGGTGCTCTGGAAGGGCCAGAATATCCTGGGGCTGAGCCCCGATGAGCGGGCCCGGCTGGGCCTCTTTATGGCCTTCCAGTACCCCGTGGCGGTGCCGGGGGTGAGTGTGGTCCAGTTTCTGCGGATGGCCCTCAAGTCGCTGCGGGGAACCGACGTCCCGGTAATGGAGTTCCGCAAGCTGCTGCGGGAGAAGATGCAGCTTTTGCGGGTGGACGATTCTTTCGTCAACCGCTATCTCAACGAGGGGTTCTCCGGCGGCGAGAAGAAGCGCAACGAGATCTTACAGCTGGCGGTGCTTCAGCCGGAGTTCGCCATCCTGGATGAGACCGATTCGGGCCTGGACATCGACGCCGTTCGGGTGGTGGCCAACGCCGTCAACGCGATGCGGGGCCCGAACATCGGCTTTCTCATCATCACCCATTACTCCCGGATCTTAAACTACATCGAGCCCGACGTGGTCCACGTCCTGGTGGACGGGCGGATCGTCCGCTCCGGCGGGCCCGAGCTGGCCCACGAGCTGGAGCAGCGGGGCTACGACTGGATCATCCGGGAAGTTGCAACCCAAAAGGAGGGGTAAACCATGGCGACGACACCGGAGGAACTGCTCAGGGACCTGGACAAGCAGTATCTGGAAAAATACGGCTTCCACGACCCCGAGCAGTACGTTTACAAGGCGCCCAAGGGCCTTTCCCGGCAGACCGTCGAGGAGATCTCCTGGATAAAGCAGGAGCCGGAGTGGATGCGCCAGTTCCGGCTCCGGGCCCTGGAGATATTCTTCAACAAGCCGATGCCCACCTGGGGGGCCGACCTCTCGGGCATCGACTTTAACAACATCCATTACTACGTTAGGCCCACCGAAAAGCAGGGCCGCAGCTGGGACGACCTGCCCGAGTACATTAAGCGCACCTTCGACCGGCTGGGCATCCCCGAGGCCGAGCGGAAGTTCCTGGCCGGGGTCGGGGCCCAGTACGAGTCGGAGGTGGTCTACCATTCCATCCGGGAGGACCTGGCCAAGAAGGGCGTCATCTTCGTGGACACCGATACGGCCGTCCGCCAGTACCCGGACCTGGTCCGGCAGTACTTCGGGACGGTGGTACCCCCCGCCGACAACAAGTTTGCGGCCCTCAATTCGGCCGTCTGGAGCGGCGGGTCCTTTATCTACGTCCCGGAAGGGGTTAAAGTCGACATCCCCCTCCAGGCTTACTTCCGGATCAACGCCCAGAATATGGGCCAGTTCGAACGCACCCTTATCATCGTGGAGCGGGGCGCCTACGTCCACTACGTGGAGGGGTGCACCGCCCCCATCTACTCCACCGACTCCCTCCACTCGGCCGTGGTCGAAATCATCGTCAAGCCGGGGGGCCGCTGCCGGTACACCACCATCCAGAACTGGTCTTACAACGTCTACAACCTGGTCACCAAGCGGGCCGTCGCCTACGAGGACGCGGTGATGGAGTGGGTGGACTGCAACATCGGGTCGAAGGTGACCATGAAGTACCCGTCGGTCTACCTGCTGGGCAAGGGCGCCCGGGGCGAGGTCCTCTCCATGGCCTTTGCCGGCCGGGGCCGGCACCAGGATGCCGGGGCGAAGATGATTCACGCCGCACCCTACACCTCTTCGGTCATTACCTCCAAGTCGGTGAGCAAGGACGGCGGCCGGACCACCTACCGGGGCCTCGTTAAGGTCTACCCCGGCTGCGTGGGCGTAAAGAGCAACGTCCGCTGCGACGCTTTGCTTATGGACGAAGATTCCCGCTCCGACACCTACCCGTTTATGGAGATTGAGGAGCAGGACGTGACCATCCAGCACGAGGCCACCGTCTCCAAGGTGGGTGAGGAGCAGCTCTTCTACCTGATGAGCCGGGGCATCCCGGAGGCCGAAGCCATCGCCATGATCGTTAACGGGTTCGTCGAGCCCATCGTCAAAGAGCTCCCCATGGAGTACGCCGTGGAGATGAACCGGCTCATCCAGCTGGAGATGGAGGGCTCGGTGGGCTGAGGTCCCGTTCCCGCCGGCCCGGAACCGAAATCCGGCCGGGGCGGGCCTTTCGCCCGCCCCGACGACTACTGCGAGGGGGAAAAGATGCAGCCAACGTCCCGAAAACTCGAGTCGCTTTCACGGGAAGCCGTCGAGGAGCTTTCCTGGCTTAAGGGGGAGCCGGACTGGCTCCGGGAGCGCCGGCTCCAGGCCTGGGCGGCCTGGGAGCGGCTGCCCATGCCCTCCAAAGAGGAAGAGTGGCGGCGGACGGACATCAGCGGCCTGGACCTTTCCAAAGTCGTACCCTTCGCCGAGGGGTCAGGACCCGTCCCCACCCTGGCGGAGCTTCCCGCCGCCCTCCAGGTCGAGCTCGGGGCCGGGTCGGAGGCGGGCCTTCTGGTCCAGGTCGATTCCGAGTCCGTTTACGAGGCCCTGGCCCCGGAGCTGGCAAGGCAGGGGGTAATCTTTTGCAGCCTTGACCGGGCCGTAAAGGACTACCCCGACCTGGTAAGAGAGTTTCTGCTAACCCGGAACATCCGGCCCGACGAGCGCAAGTTCATCGCCCTGCACAGCGCCTTCTGGTCCGGCGGGTCTTTCCTTTACGTGCCTGAGGGGGTCGCCGTGGAAGTTCCCCTCCGGAGCCTCTACTGGATGGGCCGGCCGCAGGTGGGGGCCTTCCCCCACACCCTGGTGGTCCTGGGCCGGGGCGCCCAGGTAACTTACGTGGAAGAGTTTACTTCCCCGGACCTGGAGGGGATGGGCTTCAGCGCCTCGGCCCACGAGTTCTTCGTCCAGGAGGGGGCCCAGCTCCGGTACGTGACCATCCAGAACTGGGGCCCGACCGTCTGCCACTTCGGGACGGAGCGGATGCGCCTGGACCGGGACGCCAGGGTGAACTCCCTGGTCATCGGGGTGGGCAGCCGGCTGGCCCGGACCGAGGTGGAGTGCTACCTGGAGGGGGTCGGGGCCGAGAGTGAGATGCTGGGCCTCTACCTTGGGGCCGACCGCCAGCACCTGGCCTTCCACACCCTCCAGCGCCACCTGGCCCGCCACACCGTAAGCGACCTGCTTTACAAAGGCGCCCTCCGGGACCGGGCCCACGCCGTTTATATGGGCCTCATCCAGGTGCTTCGGGGCGCCCAGCAGTCGGACGCCTACCAGGCCAACCGGAACCTGATCCTGGGCGGCCGGGCCCGGGCCGATTCCATCCCCATGCTGGAGATCGAGGCCAACGACGTCCGGTGCACCCACGGCTCCACCACCGGCAAGGTGGATGAGGACCAGCTCTTCTACCTGATGAGCCGGGGGCTGACCCGGGCCGAGGCCACCACCCTCATCATCGAGGGCTTCTTCGAGCCCCTGCTAGCCCGGATCCCCCTGGAGCTGGTCCGGGACAAGATCGCAGGCTTTGTTCGGGAAAAGCTGGTTTACGGAGGCGAAGAGCGGTGAGCGAGGCCAGGTTCATCCGGGTCGCCCGGGTTGAGGAGATTCCGCCCGGGACGGTGAAAGCCTTTGAGCTGGACTTTGACCGGGTGGCGGTGGTTAACCTGGACGGGGAATTTTACGCCATCAGCGACATCTGCACCCACGAGGAGGCTTATCTGTCCGAGGGGGAGATTATCGACGGGGCCATCGAGTGCCCCCTCCACGGCTCCCGCTTCGACATCCGCACCGGCCAGGTCCTGGCCCTGCCGGCGGTGATGCCCCTTAAGACCTACCCGGTCAAAGTCGAAAACGGCGAGGTCTACGTGGCCCCAGCCTAGCCGTCTGGGGGGAGGTTAAAAGATGCTGGACGTTGAGGCCATTCGCCGGGATTTTCCGATTCTGGGGCGGACCGTCCGCAACGGTAAGCGGCTGGTCTACCTGGACAACGCCGCCACCTCCCAGAAGCCCCGGGCCGTTATCGAGGCCCTGAAACACTACTACGAGCACTACAACGCCAACGTCCACCGGGGCGTCCACACCCTGGCCGAAGAGGCCACCGAGGCCTACGAGGGCGCCCGGGCCAAGGTTGCCAGGTTTATCAACGCCCCGAGCCCCCGGTCGGTAATCTTCGTCCGGAACACCACCGAGGCGATAAACCTGGTGGCCTACGCCTACGCCCGCCGGGAGCTGAAGCCCGGCGACGAGATCCTGCTTTCGGTTATGGAGCACCACAGCAACCTGGTGCCCTGGCAGCTGGTGGCCCAGGAGACGGGGGCCGAGCTCAGGTTTCTGGACATCACCGAGGACCACCGCCTCGACCTCTCCCAGCTGGACCGGCTCCTCGGCCGGCGGACCCGCATCGTCGCCTTAACCTTGATGTCCAACGTCCTGGGGACCATCAACCCGATCAGGGAGATTGCCCGGGCGGCCCACGACGTCGGGGCGGTGATGGTGGTGGACGCCGCCCAGGCCGCCCCCCACATGCCCATCGACGTCCAGGAGCTGGACGCCGACTTTCTGGCCTTTTCGGGCCACAAGATGTGCGGCCCCACCGGCATCGGGGCCCTTTACGGCAAGTTGGAGCTGCTGGAGCGAATGGGACCCTTTATGGGGGGCGGCAGCATGATCCGGGACGTGCACCTGACCTACTCCGAGTGGAACGAGGTGCCCTGGAAATTTGAGGCCGGGACCCCGAACATCGGGGATGCGGTCGCCTTCGGGGTGGCGGTGGACTACCTGCAGGGGCTGGGAATGGAGAATATCCGCCGGCATGAGCAGGAGCTTCTCGCCTACGCCCTCCGCCGGGTGGCCGAGGTGGAGGGCCTCGAAGTTTACGGGCCCAAGGACCCCCAGGTTCAGGGCGGAATAATTTCGTTTAACTACTTAGGGGTTCACCCCCACGACGTGGGAACCGTGCTAGACTCAGAAGGGGTGGCCATCCGGGCCGGGCACCATTGCGCCAAGCCGCTGATGCGCCGGCTCGGGGTGGTGGCCACCGCCCGGGCAAGCTTTTATCTTTACAACACCAGGGCGGAAGTGGACGCCTTTATCGAGGCGCTGGCCAAAGTGAGGGAGATCTTCAGCCGTGTCCCTTGACGAGCTTTACCGGGAGATAATCCTGGACCACTATAAAAATCCCCGGAACCGGGGCCGGATCCCCGACCCCAGCGCCACGGCCGGGGCCTACAACCCCCTCTGCGGCGACGAGGTCGACCTTTATCTTAAAATCGAAAACGGACGAATCGTGGATATCAGGTTTGAAGGGCGGGGCTGCTCCATAAGCCAGTCGTCGGCCTCCATGCTTACGGAGGCGGTGAAAAACCGGACCCTGGCCGAGGCCGAGGCCCTGGCCGAGGAGGTGCGGGGGATGCTCCTGGGGGAGCGGGAGCCCACCTCCGACCTGGGCGACCTGGAAGCCCTGCAGGGGGTCAAAAAATTCCCGGTCAGAATCAAGTGCGCCATTTTGAGCTGGAATACTTTAAAGGATGCCCTGGCCGGCTACCGGGCCGGAATCAGCCGGGGTGAAGTCAAGGTCGTGACCGAATAAGGCCGGCCCAAGGAGGCAACCGATGGAAGAGATTACCAAAGAAGAACTGGTCGAACTTATCCGGACGCAGCTTCAGGATGTTTACGACCCTGAGCTCGGTTTTAACATCATCGAGCTAGGCCTGGTTTACGACATCCAGGTAAATGACGGGGTCGCCGAGATTACCATGACCCTTACGACCCCCTTCTGCCCCTACGGCCCGGCCCTCATCGAGCAGGCCCGGCTGAAGGTCCTGGAGATACCCGAAATTAACGACGTGAAGATCAACATCACCTTCGACCCGCCCTGGGACCCCCGGGTCCACGCCAGCGAAGACGTCAAGCTCCTGCTCGGGATGTCGGGGGTCACCAGCCTCTTAGCCGGCGGGGGCGGCGGGGACTTGGACTGAGCCCGCCCCCGATTCCCGGGCTGGCCGGCGATCCCCAGGCCTCCGCCCGATGCTTGCCGCCAGGCTTTACGGCCCCGGCGACCTCCGGGTCGAAGACGTCCCCTGTCCCGAGCCGGGGCCGGGGGAAGTGGTGGTCCGGGTCGAGCGGGCCCTCACCTGCAGCACGGATTTAAAAATCTTCCGGCAGGGAAGCCACCCGGCCCTGGGTCCTTTACCGTCCCCCTTCGGCCACGAGCTGGCCGGGGAGGTGGCGGCGGTGGGGCCGGGGATGGCGGGCCTGGCCGTGGGCCAGCGGGTGGCCGTGGGAAACTCCGCCCCCTGCGGCCGGTGCCCTTACTGCCGCCGGGCCCGGTTCAGCCTCTGCGCCGACCCGGTCTTCTGCTTCGGGGCCTTCGCCCAGTATGCGCTGATTCCCGCCCGCATCGTCGGGACCAACCTTTACCCCATACCCCCGGAGCTTCCGGCCGCCCATGCCGCCCTGGTCGAGCCCCTCGCCTGCGCCCTGCGGGCGGTGGAGGCGGGCGGGGTGGGGCGGGGCACCGGGGTCCTCGTCCTGGGGGGCGGGGCCCTGGGGCTGATGCTGGCCCGCACGGCGAAGCTTCAGGGCGCAACGGTGGCGGTGGTGGACCGTCACCCGGAGCGGCTGGCCGTCGCCCGCCGGCTCGGGGCCGACTTTACCCTTAGTTCGGCCGACTTGGGCCCCCAGGTTTTCGGCGACGGCCCCGACGTGGTCTTTGAGGCCGTGGGCCGGCCGGAGGCCTGGGAGGAGGCGGCCCGACTCGTCCGGCCGGGGGGAGTGGTCGTCCTCTTCGGGGGATGCCCGCCGGGAAGCCGGGCCTGCTTCGACACCGGCCGGGTCCACTACCAGGAGCTCACCCTCCGGGGGGTCTTTCACCACCACCCGACCCACATCCGGGCGGCCCTGAGCCTGCTGATAAGCGGGGCCGTTCCGGCCGAGGCCTTCATCTCCGGGGAGGTTCCCCTCCGACGCCTGGCCGAAGCCCTGGGGCTGATGGCCGCCCGCCGGGGGCTCAAATACGCGGTGAACCCCTGGGCCGACTGAGATGACCCTTCCCGAAAGGATGCGGGTTGCCCGCTACTACGGCCCGGAGGACGTCCGGGTCGAAGAGATGCCCGTCCCGGTGCCGGGGCCGGGGGAAGTAATCGTCCGGGTCCGGGCCTGCGGCATCTGCGGCAGCGACGTGATGGACTGGTACCTGGCCCCCCGGGCGCCCCTGGTGCCCGGCCACGAGCCGGCCGGGGAAGTCGTCACGGTCGGGCCCGGGGTAGAAAAATTCCGGCCGGGCGACCGGGTCTTCGTCCACCACCACGTTCCCTGTTTTGTCTGCCACCACTGCCGCCGGGGCCACCACACCCTCTGCCCCGCCTTCCACCGGACCCGCATCGAGCCGGGGGGCTTTGCCGAATACATCCGGGTGCCGGCCGTCAACGTCGAGAAGGACCTCTGGAAGATCCCCGCCGGCCTCAGCTACGAGGAGGCGACCCTCATCGAGCCCCTGGCCTGCGCCCTCCGGGCCTGGGAGAGGGTTAAAACCTTCCCCGGCGACACCGTGGCGGTCATAGGGTGCGGGGTGTCGGGCCTGCTACTCATAATGGCCGGCCGGCTTTACCCGGCCGGCCGAATCTTCGGGGTCGACCCCCTCGAATCCCGGCGGAAGGCCGCCGCCGAGATGGGGGCCGCCGACGCCTTCGCCCCGGAGACGGCGGGCGAGGCCCTGCGGGCCCGCAACGAGGGGCGGGGGGCGGACCTGGTCATTGTCGCCGCCGGGAACCCGGCGGCCCTGGGGCTGGCCTTCGACCTGGTCGAGCCGGGCGGAACGATTTTGCTTTATGCGCCGACAGCGCCGGAAGTCGAACTGCCGGTCCGGCCCCACCGCCTCTTCTTCCAGGAGATTACCGTCCTGGCCTCCTACTCGGCCACCCCCCTGGAGACCGGGCCGGCTCTGGGCCTCATTGCCGCCGGCCGGGTCCCCGCCGGCCGGCTCATCACCCACCGCCTGCCCCTGGAGCGGGCGGCCGAAGGCCTGGGCCTGGTCCGCCAGGCCGCCGACTCCCTGAAGGTGGTTATCCTGCCCGGCCAATTTTAGCCCCAGCCTGGGGCCCCGCCCCTATCCTTCGCTGATGCCGCAGACGCACCCCGGCCGGCGAGCCCTTGCCCCACGGCGGCGGAGGGCCCGAAGCCGGCGCCGCAAGGCCCGAAGCTCCCGGATCTGGCGGTCCACGGCGGCCAGCTTGGCGTCCAGCAGGCCCAGGACGTGGTCGCACGGCTCCTTCCCGGCCTGCCGGAGCTCCAGCACCTGCCGGACCTCGGCCAGGCTCAGGCCCGCGGACCGGGCCCGGCGGATAAACCTGAGCCGGGCGGCATCGTCGGGGCCGTAAAGCCGGTAGCCCGACGGGCTGCGCCTGGGCGGGGGCAGCAGGCCGACGGCCTCGTAGTATCGAATCGTCCGGGGGTTGACCCCGACTATGGCCGCCAGTTTGCCGATGGTGAGGCCGTAACCCATGGCTTCCCCCACGATTATAGGCCCTCAGCCGACTTTAAAGCCCGCCGCCTTAACGGCCGCCCGGATGGCTCCCGGGTCCACGGCCCCTTCCCGGTAAGTTACCCGCACCACCTTCAGCTCAGGGTCGCCCGTTACCCCCTCCACCCCACCCAGCCGCCCCACGGCCCGGCGGATGCGGCCCAGGCAGGCCTCGCACTGGATATCCGGGACCTTAAGCGTCAGCTCCCGCACCCCTCCGGCCGCCCTTTCGGGGAGGAGCCGGGCCAGCAGGGAGCTTAACACCACCAAGCTCACGCTCGCGGCCATCGCGCCCATGGCCCAGATGGGGGTTACGCGGCCGGTGAGGGCGGCCAGGAGGCCGGCGCCGTTAAAGGCCAGGGCGAGGGCCACATTGCGCAGGGTGAGGCCGTAACTGCGGGCGGCCAGTTCCAGGGCCTCGACGACCCGCCCCAGCCGGTCGCTGACGATGACCACGTCGGCGGCCTCCAGGGTGATATCGGCGCCGGTCCCCAGGGCGATACCCACGTCCGCCTGCATCAGGGCCGGGGCGTCGTTTAGGCCGTCCCCGACGAAGGCCACCCGCCGGCCGGCCTCCTGAAGCTCCCGGACGGCCGCAGCCTTCTCCCCCGGGAGGAACCTCGCCCGCACGTGTTCGACCCCGACGGCTTGGGCAACGGTCCGGGCCGCCCGCTCGCCGTCGCCGGTAAAGAGCATCGGGGTAATCCCCCGGTCTTTCAGGGCCCGGACCGCTTCCGGGGCGTCGGCCCTCAGCCTATCCCCCAGGCCGATAACCCCGGCCGGGAGCCCATCCACGGCCACCAGGACGGCCGTCTCGCCCCGGCCCTCGACCTCCGCCACCAGGGGCCGAAGGAGGTCGGCGTCCACCCCATCCCGGCTCAGCAACCGGGGGCTGCCCACCAGGACCCGGCGGCCCACCACCGCCCGAACCCCAAGGCCCGGTTCGGCCGAAAACGCCGCCGGGGCGGGGATGTCCAGCCCCCGGGCCCGGGCGGCATCGACGACGGCCCGCCCCAGGGGGTGCTCCGAGGGAAGCTCCGCCCCGGCGGCCAGCCGCAAAAGCTCTTTCGCCGCCCAGCCGGACACCGGGTGCACCGCCGCCACCGCCGGCTTTCCGAGGGTCAAAGTTCCGGTCTTATCGAAGACGATGACATTAACCGCCCGGAAGACGTGAAAGGCCTCCGGCGACCGAAAGAGAATGCCCCGGGCGGCGGCCTCCCCGCTGGCCCGGATGACGGCCAGGGGGGTGGCCATGCCCAGGGCGCAGGGGTAGCCCATGATCAGGATGCTCAAGGCGGCGAGGGCGGCCCGGCCGAAGTCAGGCTGGCCCCAGAGGAGCGCGGCCCCGGCCGACCAGAAGCTAAAGCCGAAGGCCGCAAGCCCAAAGACCAGGGGTACGTAGACCACCAGAACCCGGTCCACGAGCCGGAGAATCCCCGGCTTCAGCGCCCGGGCCTCGGCCACCTGCCGGGCCACGGTCCGGAGGAAGGTGCCCTCTCCCACCCGGGTAACCTCCACGACCCCCGCCCCGGCCAGGTTAAAAGAGCCGCCGATAACCTCATCGCCCGGCAACCTATCGACCGGCCACGGCTCGCCGGTGACCAGGCTCTCATCCGCCGTCAGCGCCCCCTCGATGACCCGCCCGTCCACCGGTATCCGCTCCCCCGGCCGAACCCGCACCCGGTCCCCCGGTCGCAGCCGGTCGACGGGGACCTCCTCCTCGGCCCCCTCGGGGGTGAGCCGCCGGGCGGTGGGGGGAAGCAGGGCGAGGAGGCGGCGCACCGACTGGGATGCCCGGAGGTGGACGGCCACCGAGGCGTAGCCCCCCATCAGGTGAAAGGCCAGGACAAAGACGGCCGCCCCGAAAAACTCCCCGGCCGGGAAATCGGTCCCTAGAAGGCCGGCAAAGCCCCCGGTGAGGCCGGCCAGGGCCGAGGCCGAGACGAGCACATCCTGGTTGAGAATCCCGCGTCGGAGGGACTGCCAGCCGTTGCGGAAGATGATAAATCGGGCCGGTCCGGCCGCCGCGTAAAGGCCGAGGCCGGCCATGGCCAGCATCCCGGCCGGGCTTGGGCCGGAGACGTGGCCGGCCAACATCAGGCCCGAAGTCAGGACGAGCAGAATGCCGGCCTGAAGCGCCTTCCGCCGGGCCTGGGCCAGCTCCCGTTCCTCGGCGGCCAGGCGGACGGCCTCATCCGGCTCCCGGGGGGCGAAGCCCAGGGCCGCGAGGGTCCGGCGGATCTCCCCCGGGGTCACCCTTTGAGGGTCGTAACGGACCAATACCTCCTCGTGGGCGATGCTCACGTGGACCTGTTCGACTCCGGGCAGCCGGCGCAAGGCCCTTTCGACGGAGGTTGCACAGAGGGAGCAGTGCATTCCCCCAAGCTTGAGGTGAAGGGTGGCGGCCGTCATCATCGTTTTCCTCCCGGAACCAGGTTAAACCTTCCAGTGAACTGGAAGGTCAAGGGGGCCGACCCCCGGCGGCCGCCGGGTTTATAATTTCTACCGATGGACGGGCAGGTTGCGCTGGTAACCGGGGCCAGCAGCGGCATCGGCCGGGCCACTGCCCGGGCCCTGGCCGCCCAGGGCTTTCGGGTGGCCGTAACGGCCCGGCGCCGTCAGCGGCTAGAAGAATTGGTGGCCGAGATTGCCGCCGCCGGGGGCGAGGCGGCCAGCTTCCCGGCCGACCTGAGCCGGCCCGCCGAGCGGGAGGCGCTGGTCGGGGCCGTCCGGGACTGCTGGGGCCGCATCGACGTCCTGATAAACAACGCCGGCTTCGGTCATTACGGCCCCACCGCCGAAATCCCCTGGGAGCTGGCCGACCGGATGCTGGCCGTCAACATCGGGGCCGTGGTGCACCTCACCCGGCTGGTCCTGCCCGAGATGCTGGCCCGAAATTCCGGCCACATCATCAACGTGGCTTCGGTGGCCGGCGACCTGGTGGTGCCCCCGTCGGTGCTGTACTCGGCCACCAAGGCCTTCGTCCAGGCCTTCAGCGAGGGCCTTTACCGGGAGCTTCGGGGAACCGGGGTCCGGGTCTCGGTGGTGAACCCGGGGCCGGTCCGGACCGAGTTCGCCCGGGTTTCGGCCGGCCTCTCGCCGGAGGCCCCGGCCGAAATCGAGCGGGGAATTCCCCCGGAGCAGGTCGCGGCCGTCATCGTCGGGCTGGTCCGGCGGCCCCGAAAGCGGGCCTACGTGCCCTGGTACTGGGCGGCCGCCCCCTGGGTGGCCCTCCTTTTCGGCTGGGCGGTGGACCGCCTCTTCTGGGTCTGGCAGCGCTACCGGCTGAGGCCGGTGGAGGCGGCCGTCGGCCCTGGCCGGCCGGGAAGCTAACACGGGAGGTCTTCGGCCATGGTCTTTGCCATCGATATGCACGTCCACGTCCCCCAGGAACCGGGGGTCCCCGAAGGCAGGCTTGCCGAGCAGATGCGCCGCTATTTCCGGGCGCCGGCGCCGCCCACCGTCGAGGAGATGGTGGCCCTTTACGAGCGGCTGGATTTGCTGGGGGTGATTTTCACCATAGACGATGAGACGGTCTCGGGGGAGCGGCCGTCCAGCAACGACTGGGTGGCCGAAATCGTCCGGCGCCGGCCGGACCGGTTCGTCGGATTCGTCACGGTGGACCCCTGGAAGGGGAAACTGGCCCTCCGGGAGCTGGAGCGGGGGGTCAAGGAGCTGGGCCTGCGGGGCCTGAAGCTCCACCCGGCCGTCCAGGCGTTCGAGCCCAACGACCGCCGGTTCTACCCCCTCTACGAGAAGTGCGTGGAGCTGGGAATCCCGGTGTTATTTCACTCCGGCTTCGGGGCCACCGGGGCCGGCCTGCCGGGCGGGGCGGGCATCAAGCTTAAATACTGCGCCCCGATCCCCTACTATGACGACGTGGCGGCCGACTTCCCCGAGCTCACCATCATTCTGGCCCACCCGGCCTGGCCGTGGGTCGAAGAGCAGGTCGCCGTCGCCCTCCACAAGGCCAACGTTTACATCGACCTTTCGGGCTGGGCCCCCCGGTACATCCCCGAGACCCTCATCCGGGAGGCCAACACCAGGCTCCAGGATAAAATTATGTTCGGCTCGGATTACCCGTTTATCTCACCGGAGCGGTGGCTTCGGGAATTCGAACAGCTGCCGATTAAGGACGAGGTCCGGCCGAAAATTCTCAAAGAAAATGCAAAACGTGCCCTCAGGCTGGAGGTGACTTGAGGCCCGTGGCCGAGCGAGAAGAAGTTACGATTCCGGCCCGCTCCCTGGTGGTTCGGGAGCCCTGGGCAAGCCTTATCGTCGGCGGCCGCAAGACCTGGGAGATCCGGCGCTACCCGACCCGGGTCCGGGGCCGCATCGGCATCGTGAGCGGCCGGGGGCTCATCGGGACGGTGCGGCTGGTGGAGGTCCTCGGGCCCTTCACCGTGGGGGAGCTCCTTCGCCACGTCGAAAAGCACCTGGCCCCGGAAGAAGTGCTCCGGGAATACGCCGGGGGTAGCGAGCTCTACGCCTGGGTCCTGGAAGAACCGGAGGAGTTCCCCGAGCCTTTCCAGGTGGAAAGGCCCCGGGGGCCCCGCACCTGGGTCACCGAAGCTCAGGTAAGGCGGACCACGCCCCCGTAGCCCACCAGCAGGGTGTGGTCGGGCCGGAGGGTTTCGAGCACCTCCGGCCGGTGGGTGGAGACCACCAGGGTGATTCCCAGCCGCCGGACCAGCTCCCCCACCTTCCTGGCCACCCGCCGGGCCAGGGCCGGGTCGAGGTGGGCGCAAAATTCGTCGATAAGGAGCAGGTTCGGGCTCCCGGCCAGCAGGTAGGCCATGTTCGCCCGCTCCCGCTGCCCGGTGGAGAGCTGGCCGACGGTGGCCCGGAAGAGGACGGCGTCGCTTAAGCCCACCGCGTTTAAAATCTCGATGGCCAGGGTCTCGTCCCCGGTGCGGCGGTAAACCGCCTCCAGAACCGAAAGGCCGCCGAACTCCGGCTCGGCCTCCCCGGGCAGGTAGGCTTCGGCCCGGACGTTGGGGGGCATCACGACCCGGCCCCCGTCCGGCCGGTAGCGCCAGCCCGTCCGCCGCCCCGCCTGCCCCCAGAGGAGCCGCAAAACCGTCGTCTTGCCGGCGCCGGAGGCCCCGACCAGGGCGATGACTTCCCCCGGCTCGATGCGGAGCCAGAGGCCCCGCAGGACAAACTTCTGGATGAGCCGGCGCTCCACCCCGAAGGACCGGAGGACGTCCTGGAGGGCCGGGGGCAGTTTTTCGAGGGTTACCCAGCTCTGGTAAACCTTGGAGACGTTCTCAAACCGAATGGGCCGGGCCAGGGGCTCCACCGGACGGTACCTGGGCCGGTAAAGCCTTCCCCCATGCTGGCGGGCGACCGGGTCGGTCTCGAGGAACCGGTCGATGATGGCCTCGGCCTCCGGGATGAGGCCCCGGTAAAGGACCGGCCGGCCCGAGGCCGTATCCCACAGGTAACGAAAGCCGGCCCGCTCGAAAAAGGGGTTATAACGGGCCATCATCGCCACCGTCTCGACGACCGCCTTGGCCCGCCGGCCCTCGGGGATGCGTCGGGCGGCCACCCAGTCGAGGGCCCCGTTCACCAGGGTATAACCCAGCCCCTCGCCCCGGTAGTCGGGGTGGACGACAACCCGGGCGATGCGGGCGGCCCGGGTGTCGCACTCTTTAAGGGCCTGCTCCTCGGCCCGGGCCCAGAGCTCCTCGGGGTCGGCCTTGGGCTGGGCCGACCGCCAGGCCCGGTAATAGGCCTCCGGCCAGTACGTCGGCTCGAACCAGTCGGGCGGAAACACCTGGGGGCGGATGTCCCGCTGGATGGTGCCGTCGGGCAGACGCCGGTGCATCGCCGGGATCGGCGGGTCCACCCGGACGTAGCCGATAAATTTCGGCTCGTAGGGCTGGCCGTTAAGCAGTTCGGCCAGGAGGAAGCGGCTGGAGCGGGTGGCGTCGGTCAGGTCCCAAAAACGCATGGGCTGGTGACAGCGGGGGCAGAGGGGCCGAATGTTGGCCGCCTGCACCGTTCCGTCTTCCGGGCAGACCCACTTGGCCAGGATCGATTCCTCGGCGGCATAATGATACTGCTCCAGGTCGACGACGGCCACATAATCCGACTCCCGGGTCGCCTCCCGCAGCCGAAGGCCGTAGGCGTAAATGGGGCGGTCGTCCAGGGGCGAGCGGCGCACCAGCTCCAGCGTCCGTTCGAAGACCGGCCAGAGCTGGACGGGGCCTTCGGGGGTCAGCTTCCAGAGGCGGTAATCGTCAAAACCGGGCCGGTCGGTCTCGGTAGTAAGCTCCAACTCCACCTGGTCGCCGGGCAGCAGCCACTGGGCCACCACCCCGGTCATGGGCAGAAGGAGGGAAACCTCCCCCCGGCCCACCACCACCCGCCCGAACCACCGGTACCGCCACGGCTCGACGTCGACTTCGGTTACGGTCCAGCCATCCATTCCGTACGCCTAACGATTATTAAACACCAACAACCCCCTCCGCAGGCAGGACCTCGCTGTCTCGGCCCCGAAGCCGGCCCGGCCGACCGTTCCGTAAGGGCACACGGCCGGACAACCTGGTTAAATTTGACATTGTTGATTAGCAAGCTATATAATCGGCCAGCCCTTCAAGGGGAGGTTGTTACGATGGTGCTTTTGCGGCCCGACCCGACCTTTTACCCCTCGCCCCGGCTGGCCATGCAGGCTCCCCCGGAAAACCTGGCCTACGTCGCCACCCTCCGCACCGACGGCCAGCCCGACGGCCTGGCCGTCGTCGATTTAGACCCCAGGTCCCCCACCTACTCCCAGGTCCTCACCCGGGTGGAGGTCCCCTACGCCGGGGACGAGTTTCACCATTTCGGCTGGAACGCCTGCAGTTCCGCCCTCTGTCCCTACGCCCCCCACCCCTTTGTGGAGCGCCGCTATCTCATCGTCCCCGGCCTTCGGTCCTCCCGCATTTACGTCTTCGACACGAACCCGGCCAACCCCCGGCTGGTTAAGGTCGTCGAGCCCGAGGAGGTAAAAGGCCGAAGTGGTTACAGCCGGCTCCACACCGTCCACTGCGGCCCCGAGGGGATTTACGTAAGCGCCCTGGGCGGGGCCGAATCCGACGGGCCCGGGGGCATTCTTCTGCTGGACCATTACGACTTTTCGGTCCTGGGGCGCTGGGAGGTGGACCGGGGTCCGCAGTACCTGGCCTACGACTTCTGGTGGCACCTGGGCCACGACGTGGCCGTCTCCAGCGAGTGGGCGACCCCGTCCCTTTACGAGCAGGGGCTCCGCCTGGAAGACGTGGTGAACCGCCGCTTCGGCCACCGGCTCCACATCTGGGACCTGCGCCGCCGGCGGCATCTAAAGGCCCTCGACCTCGGCCCGGACTACACAGATGGTCCTGGAGCTGAGGCCCGCCCACGACCCCACCAGGGCTTACGGGTTCGTCGGGGTGGTGGTGAACGTCCAGGACCTCTCCAGCTCCGTCTGGCTCTGGCACCGGGAAGGTGAGGACTGGCAGATTCGCAAGGTCATCGACATCCCGGCCGAACCCGAAAGGCTTCCACCCATCCTCAAGGACCTCCGGGCCGTTCCGCCCCTGGTCACCGACATCAACCTCTCCCTGGACGACCGCTTTCTCTACGTCTCCTGTTGGGGCAGCGGGGAGCTCCGCCGCTACGACGTCTCCGACCCCTTCAACCCGAAGCCGGCGGGGGCGGTCCCGCTTGGGGGCATCGGCCGCCAGGCCCCCCACCCCAAGGCCGGGCCCTTGACCGGCGGGCCCCAGATGGTCGAGGTCAGCCGGGATGGGCGGCGGGTCTACGTGACCAACTCCCTTTACAGCTCCTGGGACGACCAGTTTTACCCGGGCCTGCGGGGCTGGCTCGTTAAAATCGACGCCGACCCGGCCGGCGACCTGCGCCTCGACCCGAACTTTTTCGTCGATTTCGGCCAGGTCCGCCCCCACCAGGTGAGGCTCCAGGGCGGGGACAGCTCGTCGGATTCCTTCTGCTACCCGTGAACGGCCTCTGGCCGTGGCTTTGGGCGGCGGGCCTGGGGGCCTACCACGGCCTCAACCCGGCCATGGGCTGGCTCTTCGCCCTGGCCATCGGCCTCCAGGAGAAGCGCCGTTCGGCGGTGGCGACCGCCCTGGTGCCCATCGGCCTGGGCCACCTGGGGGCCACCGGACTGGTCGTGGGCCTGCTCGCCCTGGCCCGGCAGATTCTGCCCCCCGGGAGCCTGAAGGTCGGGGCCGGCCTGGTCCTTCTGACCTTCGGCCTCTACCGCCTTGGGCGGTTGCGTCACCCGGTCCGGGTGGGCTTCCGGGCCGGGTTTTGGGACCTGACGCTCTGGTCGTTTCTGATGGCCTCGGCCCACGGGGCCGGGCTGATGCTGACCCCGGCCGCCCTGGCCGTAACCGCCCACCCCCACCACCCGGTTCCGGAGGCGGCCCCCGCCGCCGGCCTCACCCTGGTCCACGGCCTGGCCATGTTCGCCGCCGCCGGCCTCACCGCCCTGGTGGTTTACGAGTGGGTCGGGGTCGGCATCCTGCGTCGGGCCTGGCTGAACACCGACGTAATCTGGGCGGCCGCCCTGGTCGGGACCGGGATTTTCACCCTGGCCTTTTAATCTCAGCCCTAACCCAGGAGGGGCAGGGTGGGGAACCGTCGGCCCAGCACCCCCGCCGGGTCAGCCCCGAGCCAGCCCTCCAGGACGGTGGCATGGACGGTACGGAAGTCAACCTCGAACCTGAGGTTGCCGTTTTCCAGCCGGCCCAGGTCGGGCGGCGGGCCGTGAAGGCCCCCCTTCACCCCGCCCCCCAGCAGGAACATGGGAGCGGCCGTACCGTGGTCGGTGCCCCGGGGAGCCGTTTTCGGCGACCCGCCGGCCGAACTCGGACCACGTTAAGACCAGAACCCGGTCCAGGCGGCCTCGGGCGGCCAAGTCGGCGTAGAACGCCCCCAGGGCGTCCCCCAGTGCCCGAAGGAGGGCCTCGTGGGTCCGGGCCTGGTCGGCGTGGGTATCGCAGCCCCCCTGCACGATGTAACCCACCCTGAGCCCCAGGCCCCCCTCGATGAGGGCGGCAAAGAGCTTAAGGCCGCTTCCCAGGGGAGTCCCGGGGTAATCCACGGCCGGCCGGTAGGCTTCCAGGGCCCGGTGAAGCTGGCCTATCCCCACGGCCGCCCCCTGCGCCGCCGATTCGAAGAGGGCCGCGTAGGGGGCCGGCGGCCGGTAGCTTCGGTAGAGGCGGTCCAGGGCCGCCTGACGGGCTCCGGTCAGGGCCGGGTACCTGGGGTCGGCGGCAAGCCGGAAAGACTCCGGCCCCTCAACGACGGCGGCCGCGTTGGGCGGGCAGCACAGGGCCGGGGCAAGCCGGGCCCCCAGGGCCACGGCCCCGAGGGGGTGCCCCTGGCTGTCCACCGCCCCGGCGACGATACTGGCCAGCCAGCCCGACTGCCGGCCCCGCTCCGGGTCCGCCGTCTGCCAGATGTCCATCGCCTCAAAATGGGAGAGGCTCGGGTGGTCGTAGCCCACGCCCCCGACGACGGCCAGCCGGCCGTCGGCCCAGGCCTGCCCGAGGCCGGCCAGGGCGGGATTCAGCCCCAGTTCCCGACTGAGGGGAAGCACGGTTTCGGGCCGGACGGCCAGGGTGGGCCGGGCCGAATAGTACCTGCCGTCCTGGTAAGGGACCACCGTGTTGAGGCCGTCGTTTCCGCCGGCCAGCTGGACCACGATGAGGGTGCGGTCGCCCCCGGCTGAGAGGGCCGCCCGGCTGCCGTCGGCCAGGGCCGTGCCCAGGGCCCGGACGAAGACGTGGGGCATGTAGATGCCGGCGGCCACACCCACCAGGGCCGACTGTATAAACCCGCGCCGGTTGAGCATGAGCCAACCTCCCTCAGGCCAAATGATACTCCGGCAGGGCCAGCATGAGATAAACCAGCCCCCGGCCCCGACCGTCAAACCAGCGCTCCGGGTCCCCGGCCGCCGGCGACCCGAATTCCAGCAGGACCTCCCGCTGCTCCCCCCCCAACGTTGCCGTCCAGCAGAAGCTCCCCCAGCCGGTCGATAAAGGCCCCCGGGTCCGGCGGCACCCGGCCGGCGGGGAACCAGACGGCGGGGTCCAGCCGGGCCCGACGGCGGTCGGTGGTAAGCCAGTTGGCGAAGTTGAGGCGGGCCACCCAGGTGGCGGTGTTGAGCCAGGCCGGGCCCCCAGGCCAGCCGGCCACATTCGGCGGGTTGAAGAGGGTCTGGCCCATCCGGGCCAGCACGGCCGGCAGGCCCGAGCCGCCCGTCTCCACCCCCAACTGCCGAATCGCCCCGGCGACGTACTCGGCCGGGCCCTTGACCAGACTCCGATACGCCTCGGGCGAGGCAAATTCCGGCAGGGTAAAGAGCCGGCGGAGGGCGCTCTTTACCGAAAACCCCGTCTCCCGGAGAACCCGGGCTACCTCGTCAATACTGGCCTCCGACGGGTCGGGCCGGACGAAGAAGCGCAGAAGCTTGCGGGCCAGGAAGACGGCCGCCTCCGGTCGGTCTAATATTATGTCAACAATATCGTCGGGCCCCCACCGGCCCGTGCGGCCGAGGACCGTTTTGAGGCTGTCGTCGTGGCGGGCCCGGATAAAATCTACCCGGCCCTCCCGGTCCACGACGAACCCGGTGAAGGCCCGGGCCGCCTCCCGGACATCCTGCTCGGTGTAGTGGCCGACGCTCAGGCTGAAAAGCTCCATCAGCTCCCGGGCGTAGTTTTCGTTGGGCCCGGCCCGAACGCTCCCCGAGATATCCAGCCACCGCATCATGGCCGGGTCCCGGCCGATGCCTTTCAGGATTGTGCGGTAATCGGCCAGGGCATGTTCCCGCAGAAACCGGTTCTGGGCGAGCATAAGGGGGCCGGGGCCTTGGTTAGGCCCGAAGTTAGAAGGCCGTGCCAGAAGAGGGTGAGCTTTTCTTCGAGGGGTCGGGCCGTGTAGGCCATGCGCAGGAGCCACCAGCGCTGCAGGTCTTGGGGCTTTGAAAGGTCAAGGCCCAGGCTACCGAGCCGGTCCTCGAGCTCCCCGTTGGGCACCTTCTCGTAATCGATGAGGCGGTCCACGGCCGCCTCCCAGCCGAGGCTTTGATACGCCTCGACTTCCCGCGGCCGGGCCACGAAGCCGGCCCGGCGGAGCAGGTGTCCGAACCGCTCCCGTTCTGAAAGGGGCCGGGTTGGGCCCCGGCGGACGGCCGGCTCGGCGGCCCCGGCCAGGGCCAGGACGGCCCCGAGGCCGGCCAGCGCAAGGCCATTTAGAAAGTCACGACGGGTCCGCACCGCCCGGACCCCCTTTCAGATTGAACCGGACCGAGCGGCTCCGGCCCGGTTCAGGTCGTCAGACGCCGGTAAAGGGTCGGCAGACGTTTCGGCAAGGCGTAAATGTTGCTCAAAAGTTCGTAGCCGATATCGCCGCACATGGACTTCAGGTAGTCGTGGCCGAGCTTGTCGATGGACAGGCAGAAGGGGATGATGTTGCGCTGTTTGGCCTCAAGGAGGGCCTTCTTGGTGTCGTGGATGGCGTACTGACGCTCGGCCTGGGCGCCCGGGTCGTCCCCCACCGGCATGAGCAGGGGGCCCGAGAGTCCCTGAAGCAGGTACCTGAAGTCAACCGGATCTCGGCCGTAGTCGTGGTCCTGGGGCCGGCCGTCGCTGATCAGGAACAGGATCCGGGTTCGGGCTTCGGCCTGCTCCAGCTTGTAGATAGCGTGCCGGATGGCCGTTCCCATTCGGGTGGCCCGGGCAGGGGCGATGCGGTCGATCCGGCTCTTGACCTGCTCGGAGAAGGGTTCGTCCATGTCCTTGATTATGTAAAATTCCACGTTCTCCCGACCGTGGCCCGAAAATCCGTAGATGCCGTAGGTGTCGCCGATGGATTCCAGGGCAGTGATCAGGAGGACCAGGCTCTCCTTTTCCAGGTCAATGATCCGCTTGCCCCGGACCCGCCAGCTCCGCCCCTGGTCCGGTTCCCCGTACCAGCGGC
>Ga0197143_1001112_pt1 | contig 24051 bp, 20 predicted proteins | sample GBS70_MetaG_FD_148603 | JGI IMG/M metagenome (GOLD analysis project Ga0197143, IMG submission 148603) | Sediment microbial communities from Great Boiling Springs, Gerlach, Nevada, United States - GBS 70_MetaG | ecosystem: Environmental > Aquatic > Thermal springs > Hot (42-90C) > Sediment...
ATCCGGGAGGCTGGGTTCATCCCGGTGCAGCGTACGACGCTCTATGAGCGTATCCGGGTTTTTGCGGAAGGGGATCCGGTCTCACCCTCGGAGAGATCCCATGAGCGTGTTGCGCATCGGTCACAGCCCTGATCCCGATGACGCGTTCATGTTCTACGGCTTGGCCTGTGGGACGATCGAGATCAAAGGGCATCGGGTCGAGCACGTTCTCGAGGACATTGCCTCCTTGAACAAACGCGCCATGCGCGGGGAGCTGGAGGGGACCGCCCTTTCTGCAGCAGCCTATCCTCTGGTGGCCGGACGCTACCGGTTGCTCAGTGTGGGGGCATCCCTGGGGATGGGATACGGGCCCTTGGTCGTCTGCAGAGAGGGAGCTCACACCGGAGATCTCGCGGGGAGCACAATCGCCATCCCCGGAAGGAGCACCACTGCCTACCTCCTCCTGCGCCTGTACCTGGAGGGCTTCCAGGCCGTGGAGGTTCCTTTCGACCGCATCCCTCAGGCCGTATTGGAAGGGGAGGTGGACGCAGGCCTGTTGATCCACGAAGGACAGCTCACCCATCCCCTGTTGGGCCTCGCGCCGGTGCTTGACCTGGGTGCCCGGTGGCGGGAGGAGACCGGGCTGCCCCTTCCCCTGGGGCTCGACGCCGTGCGCCGGGATCTCGAGGAAGGCCTCCAGGCAGAGATCTCGAAGGCCCTCGCCCGGAGCATCAAGTACGCCTTCGCCCATGAGGAGGAGGCCCTTGACTATGCCCTGCGATTCGGCAGGGGGATCGACCGTGAGACCTGTCGGCAATTCGTGCACATGTACGTCAATGACTACACCCTGGATCTCGGAGAGGAGGGGAGGCGAGCCCTCCTGGCCCTGTACGAGAGGGCACACCGCCGCGGCCTGATCCCCACCATGCCCCCACTCGATCTCCTCCCGCTCGACTGAACGGTGATGGGAATGAGGAGGTTCCTGACGTTCCTGGAGACGATCCGATTCGAGCATACGATCTTCGCCCTGCCCTTTGCCTACATGGCGCTCCTCCTGGCCGTGGATGGTCTTCCTCCCGCTGGCCTCTTTCTCTGGATCACCCTGGCCATGGTGGGGGCAAGGACGGTGGGGATGGCCGTCAATCGGCTCGTCGACATGGAGCTGGATCGTCGCAACCCTAGGACCAGCAGTCGTCCCCTTGTGACGGGCCGGATCACCAGGGAGGAGGTGGTCCTTTACACCCTCCTCGCCGGGTTCCTCTTTCTCGTGAGCGTCTACCACCTGGCCCCTCGCACGCACGTCCTCTGGCCGGTGGTGCTCGTTTCCCTTGTGTTCTATCCTTATACCAAACGGTTCACCTGGCTCACCCACTTCGCCCTTGGCCTGGTCTACCTGATGGTCCCCACAGGGGTGTGGATCGCCGCCACCAACTCCCTTGCGCCCCCCGCTGTGTTTCTTGGAGTTGCTGCGGCAACGTGGGTCACAGGGTTTGATATCCTCTACGCCCTCCAGGACGTGGAAGTCGACCGCAGGGAGGGGATCCATTCCATCCCCGCAGACTTCGGGATCCCGGCCTCCCTCGCCGTCGCCAAGGGGCTCCATGCGGTCACCGTCGTGGCCCTCCTTCTGGCCGGGAGGTCCGGGGGGTTTGGGAGTCTCTACCTCCTCGGCGTCGGGGTGACCGCGGCCCTTCTCGCCTACGAGCACGCTATCGTGCGGCCCGACGACCTCTCCAGGATCCACACAAGCTTCTTCACGGTGAACGGGATGGTGAGCGTCGCCCTCCTCCTGTTCGCGTTGCTCGACCGGACTGTGCTCCGCAACCTGTAAAGGAGGAGCGAGGATGCCGTTTGTGGATCTACAGGACTTCCTCCGCCACCTGGAGCGCTTGGGGGAGCTGCGCAGGGTGAAGGTGGAGGTGGATCCCAGGCTGGAGATCACGGAGATCGTCACCCGCGTCGTCCGGGAGGAAGGGCCTGCGCTCCTGTTCGAGCGCGTCAGAGGATCCCCCTTCCCCCTGGCGATCAACATCCTGGGAAACCGCAGGAGGATCGAGGAGGCGCTAGGCCGCCCGCCCGCCGAGGTGGGGGAGGAGCTGGCCCGCCTCCTGGAGCGTCTGAACCCTCCTTCCGTGCGGTCCTTCTGGGAGATGCGCGAGGGCATCCGGCGGGCCCTCAACCTGCGCCTTCGACGGGTGCGCCGCGCAGCCTGCCAGGAGATCTCCGAGGAGCCGGACCTCGACAGACTCCCGATCCTCACGTGCTGGCCAGAAGACGGCGGGCGCTTCATCACGGAAGGCTTGGTGTTCACCAGGGATCCCCTCACTCGGAGGAGTAACCTGGGCATCTACCGGATGCACGTGTACGACCGGAGGAGGACGGGGATGCACTGGCAGATCCAGAAAGGCGGAGGGTTCCACTACTACCAGGCGGAGAAGCGCGGTGAGCCCCTCCCCGTTGCCGTCGTCCTGGGAGGGGATCCTTCCCTCATCCTCTCCGCAGTCCTCCCCCTGCCCGAGGGGTTCGAGGAGGTTTTATTCAGCGGCTGGCTCCGGGGGGCTCCTACGCCCATGGTCCGCGGGCTCACGATCGACCTGGACTACCCGGCGAACGCAGAGATGGTCCTAGAAGGGGTTGTCCCCCCATTCGAGCGGGAGATGGAGGGCCCGTTCGGCGACCACTTTGGACACTACTCGCACGCTGCGCCTTTCCCCGTCTTCCACCTCCAGCGCATCGTGCGGCGGAAGTCGCCCGTCTACCCCGCCGCTGTGGTGGGGAAGCCTCCCCAGGAGGATCGCTACCTCGGGGATGCGGCTCAGGAGATGTTGATCCCCCTCCTCAAGCTCCTCCACCCTGAGCTGCGCGACCTGTGGGCGTACTACGAGGCCGGGTTCCACAACCTCGTCGTGGCGGCCGTGGAGGCCCGCTATCCCCGGGAGGCCCTGAAGACCAGCCTGGGGCTCCTCGGACAGGGCCAGATGTCCCTGACCAAGTGCATCGTGCTCGTGGACCCGGAGGTGGACGTCCGGGATTTCCGGGGGGTGCTCCGGGCGATCCGGGACCACTTCCACCCTCCCGAGGACTTCATCCTGATCTCCCGAGCCACGCTCGATACCCTGGATTTCACTTCTTCCCAGATGCACCTCGGAAGCAAGATGATCCTTGATGCGACAGGGAGGAACCGTCCGCCAGCCCGCCGTGCTGCCCCCCGCATCCCTGACCTCCGGGACCTGGAACCCAGGGTCCTCCGGTGGGCCCTTTGGGAGGAGACCCTCCTCGCAGTCCAGGTGCGCGCTGGGGGGAGGGAGGTCGTGGAGCGCCTGGTGCAAACGCCGGAGCTGGAAGGGGTTCCGATGGTCGTCGCCGTGAGCCCGGACGTCGACGTGACGGGCAGGGAGAGCCTGATCTGGGGGATCTTCACACGGTTCGATCCTGCCAGGGACATTGTCTTCGAGCGGGTGGAGCTGAGGGGCGCATGGCCCGTGTACCACGGGCGGATGGGCATCGATGCCACTTGGAAGGAGGGCTATCCCAAGCCCCTCGAGATGATCCCGGAGATCCAGGAACGGGTGCGGCACCGGTGGAAAGAATATTTCCCAGAAGGATATAAGAGCGCCTAACAGAACCGGACAGAGCGGGCAAGAATTCTTGGCACTGGGCGGGGTGCTCTAAAGGACCATGCGCATCGTGGTGGGGATCACTGGGTCGTCGGGGCCGATCTACGGGATCCGAACCCTCCAGGCGCTGCGTGAGGCACAGGTGGAGACCCACCTCGTGATCACCGAGGGGGCGCGCCGAACCATCGCCGTGGAGACGGGCTGGCGGGTGGAGGAGGTAGAGGCCCTGGCCACGGCCGTATACGACAATAGTGACCTCGGTGCGCCCATCAGCAGCGGGTCCTTCCCCACAGACGGGATGGTCGTGGTCCCTTGCTCCATGAAGACCCTTGCCGCCATCGCCTACTCTATGAGCCAGGATCTCGTGGCCCGGGCCGCTGACGTCATCCTCAAGGAGGGGCGCCGCCTCATCCTCGTCCCCAGGGAGACCCCCCTCCACCTGGGGCACCTGCGGAACATGGTGCGGGCGGCGGAGATCGGGGCGGTGATCCTCCCCCCGATCCCTGCCTTCTACCACGGTCCCAGGACTGTGGAGGAGATCGTCGACCAGACCATCGGGAAGATCCTCGATCAGTTCCGCATCCCGCACACGCTCTATCGGCGATGGGGCACGCTTCCTTGACAGAATCCGATCCCTGGTGCTATCCTTTGCTTGCATATGAACTTGGGGCCCTTCCCAAAGGTCGCCGATCTCTGGGCAGCGCCCTAGAAATTGCTAGGAGGTAGGCAAATGGCATATCGCGGTAGGGTGAAGTGGTTCAACCCCGAGAAGGGGTATGGTTTCATCGCCCGGGAAGACGGGAGGGACGTGTTCGTTCACTACACGGCCATCCAGATGGAGGGGTTCAAGACCCTCGAGGAGGGCCAGCTCGTTGAGTTCGACATCGTGGAGGGAGCGCGAGGACCGCAGGCTGCCAACGTCGTCAAGATCAAGGAATAGGGGCCGTCTTGGAGGATGGGACGAAGCCCCAGCGAGAATTCCCTCGCTGGGGCTTTCCATTTCGCTGTAAGGTCCGATTGAACAAAGCAGGAACTTGCCATCGTAGATCAAAAAACAGTAATCATTCCCCGGAGGTAGGGGAGGTTCCCTGGAATGAACGTCATCGTCGCCGGCAAGAACATCGAGGTCACAGATGCCCTGCGGAGGTACGCGGAGCGGAAGCTTCAGAAGATCACCAAGTACTTCCACCAGATCCAGGAGGCCCACGTCGTCCTGAAGGTGGAGCGTCAGCGGCCCCTCGGACCGGCGGAGGTTGTGGAGGTCACCGTCCGCGGAGACGGCCTGATCCTGCGGGGGGAGGAGGCGACGACGGACATGTACGCCTCCATTGACGGCGTGGTCGAGAAGCTGGAAAAGCAACTTGCCAAGTTCCGGAGCCGCATGATTGAAAAACGTCGCCTGGACGAGAGCCGCAGGCGGTCCAGGACGAGGAACCGTTCCAAAAGCGCAGGCATGGAGGAGGTTCCAACCATCGCAGGGATGGAGGCCCTTCCCCAGGATGTGGTCCGCATCAAGCGGTTCGCCCTGAAGCCCATGGGCATTGAGGAAGCGGTGATGCAGATGGAGCTCCTGAGCCATGACTTCTTCGTCTTCCGCAACGCCCGCACCGGGGAGGTGAACGTCGTCTACAAGCGCCGGGACGGAAAGTACGGTCTCATCGAACCAGAAGGGTAGGGGGATTCTTGAGGGAACAGGAAGAGAAGACCATCGCCCAGAGAGCAGAAGAGATCATCCGCAGGCTGAAGGGCGTGGAGGCAGTCCGGGTGGAGGCCGGGGAGGAGGGTGGGATCCACCTCATCCACGTGCTGGGGCGCCCGGAGAGGAGCCCGAAGATGATCGCCCTCGACGTGGTCTCCGCCCTGGCTGCGGAGCTCGGGGTGACGCTGGAACCGAGGCAGATCCGCATCGCCCTCCTCCGCGAGGGGGAGCAGCAGCAGGTTCATCCCCCTGGGCGTGCCCGCCTCAAGTTCGTCGGCCTCACCGTCTCCACCATCCGCAACACCACCGAGGTGAAGGTGCACCTTGAGGACCGGGGACTCCTGTATGAAGGGGTCGCCTCTGGGCCCAACTCCTCCCGCCATCGTCTGGAGCTCGTGGCGCAAGCCACGCTGCGGGCAGTGGAAACCTTCCTGCGCGCAGAAGGGCTGTTCCTCCTCGAGGAGGTCACCATCGTCCCTGTTGCCAGGAGGGAAGTCGCCCTGGCCCTGGTCACCCTCATGGCCCCCGAGGAGGAACACCTCAGCGGCTCCGCCATTGTGCGGGAGGATCCAAGGGAGGCAGTGGTCCGGGCGGTCCTCTCAGCCATCAACCGCCCCTTGTCCTGGCTGGCAGCGCAAGGGTAGGCTGCCGGGTCCATCGCTCCCCCTTCCTCCCTTCTCCTTCCGAGCGTTTGTTCATCTCCCCTCCCTGCGAGGGGCAGGCGTTAGCGGTATCCCTATGGAGTGCTATAATAGCGGTGTACCAGCGAGGAACAGGAGGGTTCTACCCTGAAGGTCCTTCAACGATTTCTCGGAGACCCCAACGAACGGGCGATCCGGCGCCTCCTCCCCCTCGTGGAGCGGATCAACTCCTTGGAAGGGGAGATGGAGAGGCTCTCCGACGAGGCGCTCCGGGCGAAGACAGAGGAGTTCAAGGCGCGGCTGCGGTCAGGCGAGACCCTCGACCACATCCTCCCGGAAGCCTTCGCCGTCGTCCGCGAGGCCAGCAAGCGGACCATCGGCTTGCGCCACTTTGACGTCCAGTTGATGGGCGGGATCGTCCTCCATCAGGGGAAGGTGGCGGAGATGAAGACCGGCGAAGGGAAGACCCTCGTCGCCACCCTCCCTCTCTACCTCAACGCTCTTACAGGACGCGGGGTCCACTTGGTCACCGTGAACGACTACCTGGCGATGCGGGACGCGGGGTGGATGGGACCGATCTACCATTTCCTGGGCTTGTCTGTGGCCGTGATTGTCCACGAGTTCTCCGGGCTTTACGACCCCGCCTACCAGGATCCCAAGCCGCATGCAGACGATCGCCTCAACCACTTCCGGCCCATCTCGCGGAGAGAGGCCTACGAAGCGGATATCACCTACGGAACCAACAGCGAGTTCGGGTTCGACTACCTCCGCGACAACATGGCCCTCCACCCATCGGACCTGGTGCAGCGGGAGCACTACTACGCCATCGTCGACGAGGTCGATTTCATCCTCATCGATGAGGCGCGCACGCCACTGATCATCTCCGGGCAAGTGGAGGAGTCCACGGACCTGTACTACACCTTCGCCAAGATCGCAAGACGCCTCGTTCCCGGGGTCGACTACCATGTGGACGAGAAGCTCAAGAACGCTACACCCACCGAAGAGGGGATCGCCAAGGTGGAGCGCATGCTGGGTGTGGACAACCTCTCCGACCCGCACAACATCAACCTGATGCACCACTTCATCCAGGCCCTGCGTGCCCAGGCCTGCTACAAGCGAGACGTTGATTACGTGGTCAAGGACGGCCAGGTGATTATCGTGGACGAGTTCACCGGCCGACTCATGTTCGGCCGGCGTTACAGCGATGGGCTCCACCAGGCCATCGAGGCCAAGGAGGGCGTCCGGATCCAGCGCGAGTCCCAGACCTTGGCCACGATCACCATCCAGAACTACTTCCGCATGTACGAGAAGCTTGCGGGGATGACGGGCACGGCCAAGACCGAGGAGGAAGAGCTGCGCCAGATCTACGGGATGGAGGTCGTGGTCATTCCCACGCACAAACCGATGATCCGGGTGGATTATCCCGACGTCGTCTACAAGACGGAGCGGGCCAAGTTCCGCGCCGTGATCGAGGAGATCGCCCACTGGCACAAGCTCGGCCGCCCAGTCCTCGTGGGCACCAGGTCCATTGAGAAGAACGAGATGCTCTCCAGGGCCCTGCGGGAGCAGGGAATCCCCCACCAAGTTCTAAACGCCAAGTACCACGAGAAGGAAGCGGAGATCATCGCCCAGGCCGGCCGAAAGGGTGCCGTGACCATCGCCACGAACATGGCCGGCCGCGGTGTGGATATCATCCTGGGCGGGAACCCCCCGGACCCCCAGGAGGCAGAGGAGGTCCGGAAGCTCGGCGGCCTCCATGTAATCGGCACGGAGCGCCACGAGGCTAGGCGTATCGACAACCAGCTCCGGGGGCGCGCAGGCCGCCAGGGGGATCCGGGTTCCTCTCGGTTCTACGTCTCCCTCGAGGACGAGCTCATGCGCCTATTCGGGGGCGAGCGCGTCGCCTCCTTCATGGACCGCCTGGGCATCGACGAGGACACCCCCATCGAGTCCCCACTGGTGACCCGCCAGATCGAGAGCGCTCAGAAGAAGGTGGAGAACTACCACTTCGACATCCGCAAGCACGTCCTAGAGTACGACGACGTGATGAACGTCCAGCGCAAGGTCATCTACGGGGAACGGCGCAAGGTCCTCCTCGGGGAGAACATCCGGGAGAACATCCTCGACATGGTGGAGCGGCTCCTGGGCACCCTGGTAGATGAGTTCTGCCCCCAGAACCTTCGCCCCCACGAGTGGGACCTGGAAGGCCTCTGCACCGCTGCTCATCAGATCATCCCGCAACTCGGTACGATCACCGCAGAGGACCTCGAGGGACGCTCGCGGGAGGAGATCCGGGAAACTCTGGTCAACGCAGCGCTCCTGGCGTATGAGCAGAAAGAGCAACAGATCGGACCTGAAGCGATGCGGGAGATTGAGCGTCTGGTCCTCCTCCAGACCATTGACCGGAAGTGGATCGACCACCTCGCCGCCATGGACAGCCTGCGCGAGGGGATCGGCCTGCGCGCCTACGGGCAGGTGAGCCCCCTCGTGGAGTACCAGAGGGAGGCGTACGAGCTCTTCCAGGAGATGCTCCGGAGCATCCAGGAGGAGACGGTAAGGGTTCTGTACAGGGTCCTCCCTGCCCCGGTCCAGGAGAGGGAGCCAGCCCTCGCCCTGCGCCCCGCCGCGCGTGTAACGGGGACCAACCGCGGGGACGCAGCGCCAACGCAGAGGTCAACCGACGTCGCCAAACGCAAGATCGGCCGCAACGATCCCTGCTGGTGCGGGAGCGGCAAGAAGTACAAGAAGTGCCACGGGCGCCTGGAACAGTAGGAGCGCCTAACAAAACCAGGTAGAGCGGGCCAGAATTCATGGTTCTAGGCGGGGTCCCCACAAAACGCGAAGCGTTTTGTGGGGTGCTCTAAGCGGAGCAGGCAAACCCCCGAAAGGATCGAGATACCTCGGGTGAGGCGGAGATGGCCCTTCTTTACCGGCCTAGGCTCGTCCAGGCGAAAGCCGCCCCGACCCTGACCGTTGTCCCAGTGGCTGGCGCGCTCCTTTCAGGTTGCCTGTATTTCTTGGCCTTCCCCCCGTTTAGCCTCTATCCTCTGGCCTGGGTCACCCTCGTACCCTTGCTCTGGGCGCTCCAGAAACGCCGGCCGCGGCACGCCTTCCTCCTTGGATACCTCGCCGGGGCGCCTGCGTTCGCGGGACTCCTCCTTTGGATGTTGCGCTTTGGGATCGTCCCGTGGATCGCCCTGTGGGGGGTCCTGGCAGTCTCCTTCGGGGCCTTCTCCGCCTTGTTCTCCTGGCTCGGAAGTCGCCGCTCGGTTTTCTGGAGGCTTTGGCTCGTTCCCATCGCCTGGACTGCAGTGGAGTACCTCAGGTCCATCGGCCCCCTGGGATTCCCCTGGGGGCTCCTGGGCCTCTCCCAGAGCCCGTTCCCTCCGGCCCTCCAGGTGGCCTCCCTTGCCGGAGTCTATGGGGTTTCCTTCCTCATCGCCCTGCTCAACAGTTCGGCGTTTTTCCTCTTCTCCTTCCTGTGGGAGGGGGGGTCCCTTCGCCAGGCCGTCAGCATGATGGTCCCTGCGGTGGTGATCCTCCTGGCCTTTGCCTACGGGTTCGTTACGCTTGAAGGGAATCCCGTTGGATCCTCCCCTTTCCAAGTGACCGTAGCCGCCCTTCAGCCCAACGTCCCCCCATTACGGAAGGGGGATGTCCAGTTCGCTCCGGAGGCCATGGGCATCCTCGAGGAGTTGACCCGGGAGGCCGCAGGGGAGGGGGCGTCCCTCATCGTCTTCCCCGAATCCGCGGTCCCCGGGGACCTTTTCGGGGCTCAAGGGAGACTCCCTCTGTTGCAATCATGGGCACGCAGCGCGCGGGCAACGATCCTTGCGAGTAGCTATGAGGGAGGGTCCTCCAACCTCGCTGTGGCCATCGGCCCCGACGGGAGCGTGCTAGGACGGTACAGCAAGATGCGTCTTGTGGCCTTCGCCGAAGCGCAGACGAGGCCCGGGCGGGACCAGGTCATCCTCCGCACCCCCGTGGGGAACGTTGGGGTGTTGATCTGCTTCGAATCGATCTTCTCCGGGATGGCCCGGGCCCTCGTCCTGAAGGGTGCGGAGCTCCTCATCGTGATCACCAACGATGGCTGGTTCGGAGAGTCGGCCGGACCCGCCCAGCACGCTCAGGCCGCGGTCCTGCGGGCAGTGGAGACGGGGCGCGGGGTGATCCGCGCGGCCAACACCGGGATCTCCATGCTCGTGGATCCCTACGGCCGCGTCCTTGCCCAGAAGCCCCTCAACACCTTAGGAGCCCTCACAGGATCCCTTCCCCGGCGGGACCGTTCGACACCCTATACCCGGTGGGGTGACCTCTTCAGCCTCTCCCTCCTCGCCGTCCTTGGGATCGTTGCCCTCCCGGGGGTGGCGAGGTTCTTGGGGGAGGCTGCGGGGGAGGAGGGCTTTTGGGTTTCCCTGAAGGCCCTCGTCCTTCCAGGGGCCATCTACCTGGCGCTCCGGGAGACCGCTTCCTCCTTTGGGACGGTAGGGAGCTGGTTGTGGCCCCTCTTGGTGCTTGGGGGAACCCGCCTTGCCTCCTGGACCCGCTTGAGGCCCTCAGGGACCCCTCGGGGGGATCTCTGGGGGGAGGGGATTGGGGGCCGGAAGGGGTTTGGCACGAGCATGACCCTCGGGCTCGGCATCGTCGTGGGGCTTGCATACGTCCTCTACAGCGGGTATGCGGAGTGGCTCGTGCCCATCACCCCCGTACCTCCTCCTGACGGATGGGTAGTCGGCGGGATCCGCTTCCTCCTCGCAGGGATCGCCCTGGAGACGTGGCTGCGCGGGGTCGCCTTTGAGGCGGTAGCCCTCTGGCAGACGCGGCGGGTCGCCTGGGCGCTCACGACCCTCGTGGGCGTCCTGGTCCAGGCAGGCCTTCCTGCGGAGGCCTGGATATGGGCCCTCCTGACGGGGGCCTCCTTCGGATTCGTTCGGGTTTTCAGTGGAAACGCCCTGGGCCTGGGGATCGCCCGGGGGGTGGGGGATCTCCTCCTGTGGTTTTTGCTTTCGCCCCGCTGATTTGCTATAATGACGGCCGGCGGCCGGGCCGGTCCTTCATCGCGCGAGGCCTGGCGGAGAAAGCGTGGTGGTGAGCATGACCCTGGAAGAGCTGCGCACACTCGTCGAGGAGGACCGGAGGCTCCTCGAGGAAATCGGAGAGCATCTTTGACATCCCATCGATCCTCTCCCGGCTGAAATCTCTGGAAGAGCAGATGGAGAAACCCGACCTGTGGGCGGATCCCGAGGTTGCCCGCCGGGTGAGCCAGGAGGCGAACAGGCTTCGTTCCCAGGTCGAGGAGTACGAGGGGTTGCGCCGCGGCCTGCGCGACATCGCAGAGCTCCTAGAGCTCGCCGGGGAGGACCCCGAGATGTTACCTGAGCTCTCCCGGGAGGCCCGGTCCGTCCACTCCAGGCTAGAGCAGATGCAGCTTTCCATCCTCCTGAACGAGGAACATGACAGGTCCAACGCCATCCTCTCCATCCACGCCGGCGCCGGGGGAACGGAGTCCCAGGACTGGGTGGAGATGCTCCTCCGCATGTACCTCCGCTGGGCCGAAGGGAAGGGCTATCGCGCAGAGATCGTCGACCTCTCCCCCGGTGAGGAGGCGGGGCTGAAGAGCGTCACCATGATCGTGGACGGCCTCTATGCCTACGGATACCTGAAGGGGGAGCGGGGGGTTCATCGTCTCGTCCGGCTCTCTCCCTTTGACGCTGCACACCGCCGGCATACCTCCTTTGCCCTGGTTGACGTGGTCCCGGAAGTCGGGGAGGTGGAGGTGGAGCTCAAGGAGGAGGATCTCAGGGTCGAGACCTTCCGGTCCAGTGGGGCAGGGGGGCAGAATGTGAACAAGGTGGAGACGGCCGTTCGGATCACCCACATCCCCACGGGCATCGTCGTCCAGTGCCAGAACGAGCGCTCCCAGCATGCCAATAAGCTGACGGCCCTCCGCTTGCTGCGCGCCCGTCTCTACGAGCTCGAGCAGGAAAAGCAGCGTCAGCAACTGGCTGCGCTGCGCGGGGAGTACCGTCAGGCGGCCTGGGGGAACCAAATCCGTTCCTACGTCCTCCACCCCTACCAGCTCGTCAAGGATCACCGCACCGGGGTGGAGACAGGAAACGCCCAAGCAGTCCTCGATGGGGAGATCGACATGTTCATCTCAGCCTACCTCAGGGAGCATGCCAAATCAAGAACCTCTCAGGTCGCCGGTGGCACCGTCTAGGGGAAGGGAAGAAAGGGGGCTTCCTACGGGCAGCGGGATCCAGCCTTTCCGGAAGTATCCTCTCTTGACTGCACTGATCGGGATCGGCCTTCTGGCCTCCCTGGTGATCCTTGGCGGCCGTGCAGGGATAGAGGCCGGTTCCCGCCAGGTGGAGGTCGTCCTCGACGAGCCGAGCTGGAGGTTTTTGGCCTCGCGGGAAGGACTCTCCCCCGGGGAGCTCCTCGCCGTGCTGAAGGAGCGGGGGGCGACCTCCCTCGCCTTGTATGAGGCCACCCTCCGGAGGTTGCAGGAGGCGGGGACCGTCAGCTACGCTGCAGGCTCAGGGATCCTCTCCCAGGTGCACACAGGCCTCCTGCCGCTCCCCCTCGCCTCCCTCGTGCGGGGAGGGCAGGTCTCCCCCCGAGCCGTCTATGTCCTTGGCTCCCCGTCCACCCTCGAGGAGCTCAGTGCGCGCTTCCAGGACTACCTGGGACCCAGTCGGGTGAGATTGCTCCACGCTGGCCCCGGGATTCCTGTCCTGGAAGTTCGGGGGGAGTTGCGGGACCTGGAGGAGATGGGACTCGGGTTCCTCCCGGGGACCTCACCTCCTTCTGGTCTGCGGGTCGTGCTGCGGCTCCGGAACTACCGCGGCCTCACCGCCGAGGGCCTGGAACGCCGCCTCCCCCGCTACGCTGGATTCCCCGAGGGGACGCCGGTCATCTTCGAGCTGGCCGAGGTCCTCGGCGCGGACCGGCTGATCAGGCCAGTGGCAGAGGGGATGGAGCGCCTGGGGTTCAGGTTCGGCCGCATCGAAGCGTTCTCCAAGGACCGCCGCCAGAAGGGGGAGGAGTCCCTGGCGCACCTGCTGAGCCCTGCCGTGATCCGGGTCTTCAGCATCCCTCCAGAGGAGCTGAACCGCCTCACCCCCGCGGAGGCGGTCGACAAGTACCTCCGGGCCGCCCGCGAGCGCAACATCCGAATCCTGTATATCCGCCCGTTCCTGCAGACCGGTGCTGGGGTCGATGCCATCTCCACGAACGTGGAGTACGTCGCAGCCCTTGCCAGAGGGCTGAGGGAGCAGGGGTTCCAGCTGGGGCGAGCACAGCCCCTTCCCCCGTACAACCCTCCCCGGGGGCTTTTCTTCCTGACCGCCGCGGCTGCCCTCGCAGGAGGAGCTTTACTCATTGGCCTTCTCCTGGAGAGGCTGGATCTTTCTTGGGGCATGAGGGAACGCGATCTCCTTCTCCTCGTCCTCCTCGGCCTCGGGACCACGGTCCTGTTCCGGTTTGTGGGACCCTTCACCCTCTGGCGGAAGCTCCTCGCCCTTGGCGCGGCGGTCGCTTTCCCCTCCCTCGACATCTTCCTCTCCATCCCCCCGCATGGTTCCTCCAACCAAGGCCGGTACGCGCTCCCGCCTCTCCTGCTGCGCACCCTCGGGATCCTGTGGCTGAGCTCCCTCCTCTCCGTGGTCGGCGGGCTAGTGGTCGCTGCGCTGCTGAGCCAGTGGAGGTTCATGATGGCCGCGGACACGTTCATGGGCGTGAAGGTGAACTACCTGCTCCCTCCCGTCGTAGTCGCGTTCCTCCTGTGGGCCCGGGAGCGGCCCGGGAACCCAGGGTACAGGGAGCTCTCACATCAGGTCAGGGTTGCCCTCGCAGAGCCGCTTAGGGTTTGGCATGCTGTGCTCCTCGTGGTCCTCGCGGGGGCGTTTGGCGTCCTCCTCCTCCGGACAGGGAACATCGGTCTCCCCCTGTCCGCACTCGAGGAGAAGCTCCGGGTGACCCTCGAGCACCTATTCATTGCTAGGCCGAGAACTAAGGAATACCTCATCGGCCACCCAGCCCTGATGGTCGCAGGGGCCCTGAGCTTAGTAGGGTGGTGGCGCTGGGCCATCCTCTTCGCTGCCGTGGCTTCGATTGGTCAGGTGAGCGTCGTGAATTCCTTCTCCCACATCCACACTCCGGTGCTCTACACGGTGTGGAGGACCTTCGGGGGCCTGGTCCTGGGATCGATCACCGGGGCATTGGCAGTCGCCCTTCTCGTCTGGATCAGTCGGGTGGTTCGTCCTCCGGCCTGAGCGACCCCGACAATGCGCATCGCGATCTCCGGCTATTATGGCTTCGGGAACACAGGCGACGAGGCAGTTCTCTCCGTTACAGTGCGAGAGCTGCGGAGCCGCCTTCCCACCGTCGAACTTGTTGTCCTCTCCGCCGATCCCCCAGGAACCGCAGAGGCATATGGAGTGCGGGCTGTTCCCCGGGCGGGTCTCGTTGCACTCCTGAACGTCTTGTCCGGGTGTCGCCTCCTCCTCAGCGGGGGAGGGACACTCCTCCAGGATGCCACGAGCTGGTGGAGTCCCCTCTATTACCTCGGAGTCCTCGCAGGGGGGCTTGTCCTGGCCGAGCACATCGCCATCTACGCCCAGGGGTTCGGCCCCCTCCGAAGTCGGGCGATCCGAGCTCTCGCTAGGGCGCTCCTCGATCGCGTCGACCTGATCACCCTCCGGGACGAGGACAGCAAAGTGGCCATCCAGGAACTCGGGGTGCGCAATCCAGCGATCTCCGTGTGCGCCGATCCTGCGTTTGCCCTCGAACCCGCTCCTCCCGCGCGCGTGGAGGAGATCCTGGCCCGTGAGGCCGTCGAACCTGGCCGGCCGAGGATTATGGTGGCTGTGCGCCCTTGGAGGGAAGGGGATTTCCTGCCCAGCCTTTTGGAGGGGCTCCAGGAGGTCTCGGCCCGGCTGGATGCGGTTATCGTACTCCTCCCGATGCAGCGAGCCTTCGACCTCCCTCTCGCTGAGGAGCTGGCCGGGGCCATTGGGCCTCGCGCGCGTGTGATTCGCGGGTTCTACCGGCCGGAGGAGGTCATGGGCCTCGTGGGGGCCATGGATGTCCTCGTCGGCCTGCGCCTCCACGCGCTCATCTTCGCCGTTGCTACAGGCGTCGTGCCCGTCGGGCTGGGTTACGACCCCAAGGTGGCAAGCCTCCTCAGGGAGGTCGGGGAGGGCTATTACCTACCTGTGGAAGGTCTCACTCCAGAGGCGATCTCCCAGTTGGTTGAACAGGCATGGGTTGGTCGAGAGGAGAGCAGGAGCCGCCTGCGGGAGGCTCACTCTCGTCTCCGAGAACGTGCCCTTAAGGCCGTCGAACTCGTGGTCGATTTGGTGCGACCCTGAGTCCCCCCAAGGGGGCCGGAAGGAATTTTTCAAGTAGGTATGGAACTAACTCAAAACAACGGTTGCGGCAGCGCAGGGAGGGAGCCACCATGCCCGAGGTCCTTAAGGTCTCAGCAGACTCCAAGCCTAAAGCCGTGGCCGGCGCCCTTGCCGCCGTCCTCCGGGAGAAGGGGTCGGTGGAGATCCAGGCGGTGGGCGCGGGGGCAGTCAACCAGGCGGTCAAGGCCATCGCCATCACCCGCGGGTACGTCGCACCCAACGGGATCGACCTGGTCGCCATCCCGGCGTTCACCAAGGTGGAGATCGACGGAGAGGAGCGGACGGCGATCAAGTTCCTGGTTGAGGCGCGCTGATCCCGACGACGCTGCTGCCGGACTCGCAGGGGAGTTGGTCGAGGACCTCCAGGCCTGAAGGGGGTTATTATGTGTTCTGGGGGCCTTCCCCATGAAGTTCGAAGGCTTCCTCACAGGAGGGAAAGATGTCTTTTATCCTCGTGCTCCTGTTCGCCGCGGTGGTTGCCTGGTTTGCGACACAGAACCAGGAACCCGTCTTAATCCGCGTCTTCGGCTCATACGCGGTGGCGATCCAATTGATCTGGTTGATCCTGGGCTCGGTGGCGGCCGGAGCGCTCATCACCTATGGCTTGACCCTCACCCGCCCTGCAGGGAGAAGATCCCGCCCGGAATATGAGCGGAGGCTCCAGGAGCAGCAGAAACAGTTGGAGGAGCAGGGCCAGAGGCTCAAGGAGATCGAGGCCAAACTTGCGGCTCTCGAGCAGTCCATGAGGAGTCAGGAGCAGAAGCCTGCAGAATGGTCGACTCCGACGGGGAGCTAAAAGTCTTCTTCGGGAGCGCGCATCCCGAGCTCGGTGAGGAGATCGTCCAGCATCTAGGGATCCCGCGTGGGAAGGTAGTCCTCCAGCGGTTCGCGGACGGGGAGATCTACGTCAGGTACCTGGAGAACGCTCGCGGCGTGGACGCCTTCCTCATCCAGCCTACCTGCCCTCCCGTCAACGAGAACCTCATGGAGCTCCTCATCATGATCGACGCGCTCCGGCGGGCATCGGCGGGTCGGATCACCGCAGTCATCCCCTACTTCGGGTATGCCAGGAAGGACAAGAAGGATGCCCCGCGCGAGCCCATCACAGGGAGGCTTGTGAGCGATCTCCTCGTGTGCGCCGGGGCCCAGAGGGTGCTCACCGTCGACCTCCACGCGGAACAGATTGAGGGTTTCTTCAATGTCCCGGTGGATCATCTCCGGGCCCTCCCTCTGTTCAGCAGGTACCTTTCTGAGAAGGGGCTGGACCGGGCTGTCGTCGTCGCACCCGACGACGGCGCCGTGAAGCGGGCGAAGGAGCTCGCAGACCGGTTGAACCTCCCCCTCGCCCTGATCTTCCAACGGAGGACCTCCTCTGGGAGCAGAGAGCTGGTTCAGGTGGTCGGGGAGGTGGAGGGGAGGATCCCGATCCTCATCGAAGACATCATCTCCACTGCGGAGACCGTCACCATCGCCGTCGACGTCCTCCTGGAACGCCATGCCCGCCCAGAGGTGTACATCTGTGCAACGCATCCGGTCCTGGCGGGTCCAGCGGTGGAGCGCCTGAACCGCGAGGAGATTCGCGAGGTCGTCGTCACCAATACGATCCCCATCCCCCCGCACAAGCGATTTTCGAAGCTCGTGGTCCTCTCCGCAGCCCCCCTCCTGGCCGAAGCCATCCGGCGCATCCACGAGCACCGGTCCGTTAGCACCCTTTTCACCTAAGTCACCCCGCCAAAATCTGTTTCCGGATTCGGGCACCCCACCAAAACCTGTGTCCGGGTTTCGGTGGGGACCCCGACACGGAGGAAGCTCCAGTTGCCACGGTTTAACATGATTTCTGTCCCCTTTCTCCCCTCTTTCCCCATCTGGGAGAGGGTGCAGGGTGAGGGGGAACGCCGGTTGTTTTTCCCCGCGCCATGGTGTATCTTGGGAGACAAGAGAGGGATACCCGTGAACACTGTACGGACACGGTTTGCTCCAAGCCCTACAGGGTACCTCCATGTAGGCGGGGCGTGGACGGCCTTCTTCAACTGGCTCTTCGCCCGCCACCACGGAGGCCGATTCATCCTCCGCATTGAGGATACCGACCGCAGCCGCTCCACCGAGGAGATGGTAGAGGCCATCCTCGAGGACTTCCGCTGGCTCGGGATCACCTGGGACGAGGGCCCGGATGTGGGGGGCCCCTACGGCCCGTATCGTCAGACGGAGCGCTCGGCCATCTACCAGGAGCACGCCACGAAGCTCCTCGAGCTTGGGCATGCATACTACTGCTATTGTACCCCCGAGGAGCTCGAGGCGGAGCGGCGTCGTGCCCAGGCGGAGCGCCGGCCCTATCGCTACTCAGGCCGGTGCCGGTCCCTTTCCTCTCGCGAGATCGCCCAATTCGAAGCGGAGGGGCGGCGCCCCACCATCCGGTTGCGGGTACGTGATTTCAAGGAGACCATCGTAGTTCACGACCTGATCCGGGGTGAGGTTGCGTTTTCCCCTGAGCACCTCGATGACTATATCATCGTGCGGTCGGATGGCACTCCCCTGTATAACTTTGCCAATGTGATCGACGACCACACCATGGCCATCACCCACATCATCCGGGCAGAGGAGCACCTCTCTAACACCCCAAAGCAGCTCCTCATCTATCGGGCATTTGGCTGGACCCCTCCCTACGTTGCGCACCTCCCCATGCTCCTCGGTCCCGACCGGTCCAAGTTGAGCAAACGCCATGGCGCCACGGCGGTGCGCCAGTATCGGGAGGAGGGTTTTCTTCCTGAGGCCATCCTCAACTACCTTGCCCTCCTCGGATGGTATCCGGAGGAGGACCGAGAGGTGTACTCTCTGGAGGAGCTCATCCGTCGCTTTCGGCTCGAGGATGTGGGGAAGAGCCCCTCGGTGTTTGACTACCAGAAGCTCGTCTGGATGAACGGCGTCTACGTGCGAAGGCTCCTGGAGGAGGACCGTGCAAAGATCCTCGCCCTTGTGGAGGAGGTCCTCAAGCGGGAAGGGCTGCTGCCAAGGGAGGTCGACCCTGCCACACGCGAGTACATCACCAAGGTGGTGGACGTCCTGGGGGACCGGATCAAGGTAGGGAGGGATGTCCTGCGGTATGGGGACTTCTTCTTCTCCGAACCGACCTACGATCCAGAGGCCGTACGTACCTACCTGCGTGGCGAGGAGGTCCTGGGATACCTCTCCCGCCTGGAGGAGGAGCTGGGGAAGTTTGCGGAGTTCGACCGCGCAACGGTCGAACGCGTCGTCCGTGACCTCGCTGCGGAGCTGCAAGTCCCCAGCAGGGCCCTCATCCACCCCCTTCGAGTGGCCCTCACCGGGAAGACTATTGGGCCGGGGCTTTTTGAACTGATGGAGCTCCTTGGCCGCGACCGGGTCCTCCAGCGCCTCCGCAGGGCCAGGGAAATGCTTCAAGTAGAGCGTTCCCCCCTCCTTTGACTCAGACCCTCTGCTCCCTCCCCGGTGCGGAAGTAGTATAATAGAAGGTGGAGCAGCCTTGCTCCTTGTCGTCGGGGGTCGGAGGGGCATCGAGCTCCACCTGGCCCCATCGGTTGCTCGATGGGGACTCCCCCATAAGGGAGGTGAGGAGCAATGGTCTGGGCCAACGTGGTGAACGGACTCATCGGTATCTGGTTCATCATCGCACCCTTTGTGCTCCGCTTCACCGATCAGCCGGCGGCGATGTGGACAAGCATCATCGCCGGGTTGATCCTTGCGGTCCTTGCCGGAGCAGCGGTCTTCAACGAGCAGGCGCGCAAGCAGACCTGGATCCAGTACGTGAACGGGCTGATCGGGATTTGGTACATCATCTCCCCCTTCGTCCTTGGGTTCTCCGGTCAGCCTGTCATGCTCTGGATCTACCTGATCGGCGGCGTGGTCGTCCTGGTCCTTGCGGCTTGGCTCGCCTTCAGCGTCCTGCCCAAGGTCGCGCCCACCCGCTGATCGGAGGACGCGTTCCGGCAAGTGAAGGTCCCTCCGGCCCCCTTCTTACCGCCTCTCCCTCGCGGGAGAGGGTTTCGTTCATTTCCTGGAAGAGGGTATCCTCTTTCTCCCTCTTTGCGGGAAGTCCCGTCGTGCCTGGGCGAAGCTGCGCGAGCTTCCCGAAAGAGGGGAGGATTCCTTGACAGGCCTCCAAAAGGTTCCTTATGATAGTGAAGGCCAGCGAGCATTGCATAAAGTTCGTAGCAAGGCACGGAGCGAAGCGCAGTGCTGTGCTGCCCTCCCGATGAACGCTGGGGGATCGTCTAACGGTAGGACGACGGGCTCTGGACCCGTTAGCGGAGGTTCGAATCCTCCTCCCCCAGCCACCTCCCCCGAGATGGCCAGATAGAGCTCCAGGTGTGCCGAGAGAACCGCGTTTCCATCTCCCGCGGGATTGACCCCCCTTAAGTCACCCAACAAAATCCTGAAACGGATTCGGGCACCCCGATACGGCGGGAAGCTCCTCGAAGTCCATCCCTGGGACACCGGAGGGGATGTGCGGATTGACGAACGCAAGTTCGACAGTTAGTTGGGGGAGGTTTCGTCTCCCTCTCGCTGGAACCCGCATAAAACTTGAATTCCTGGTGGCCTCACTTGTCTGATCGCGAGATTTTGTTGTGCCACGTAATTTTGCTGATTTTGCAGGAATTATCGAATTCACGTCGAATATGTTCTGTGCCATGTTTATCAGGACCAAGGTGTTGCAAAACAAGGACGGCTCGGTACGAACTTACCTCCAGATTGTGGAGGGAGTGCGCGTGGATGGGAAGGTTCGGCAGCGCGTCGTCTGTACCCTGGGACGCCTGGACGAGCTGCAGGCAGGACAACTGGATCGGCTCATTGAGGGGCTTACTCGCTACTCCAAGAAGAAGTGGGTCCTTGCACAGGCCAGGACGGCGAAGGTAGGTGCGCGCTGGTCTAAGGAATGGGGTCCAGCGCTCATCTTCCGACGCCTTTGGGAGGAGCTGGGATTCGCCGAGCACCTCCGCCACCTCCTCCAGGAGACCAAAGTGGAGTTCGCATTGGAGGAAGCGGCGTTTGCCATGGTGCTGAACAGGATCGTGGAGCCATCCAGCAAGCGGGCGACAAGCCAGTGGGTGAAGGGGGTCTACGATCCGGGGTTTGCGCAGCTGGAGCTGCATCACTACTACCGTGCCCTGGACTTCCTCGCCGAGCACAAGGAGGTCATCGAGGACAGGTGGTATGGGCGGATCCTGGACCTGTTCCACCTGGAAGTGGACCTGGTGTTCTGGGACACGACGAGCACCTACTTTGAGGGGGAGGGACCGGAAGGGCTTGCGGAATATGGGTATCCCAGGAATCACCGCCCGGACAGGAAGCAGATCGTGATTGGTGTGCTGATGACGCGGGATGGCTATCCCATAGCGCACGAGGTGTTTCCGGGGAACATCGCAGACATCGCGACCTTTCGCGCGATCCTGGAGCAGGTGAAGAACCGCTTCCACCTGGGTCGGGCGGTTGTGGTTGCCGATCGGGGGATGATCAGCGGAGCGCTTCTGCAAGCGATGGAACAGTGTGGGATGGAGTACATTGTGGGGGTGCGGTTGAGGCGGTTCCGCAAGGCAGAGCAAGTTCTTTCGCGTCCTGGAGCCTACGCAGAGGTCAGCCCGAACCTGCAGGTGAAGGAAGTGTGGGTCGATGGGACGCGGTACATCCTGTGCGTGAATCCTGAGGAGGCCGAGCATGACCGGAAGGCGCGGGAGGGGATGGTGCAGGAGCTGGAGGAAAAATTGAAAGGAGGAGTCAAGGCCTTGATCCGCAGCCGCGGCTATCGACGGTACCTCAAGGTGAAGGGAAGTGAGGCTACCATTGACTGGGAGGAGGTGGAGCGGGAAGCGCGCTACGATGGCAAGTACATCCTGCGCACCAACACAACCCTTCCCCCTGCCGAGGTTGCCCTTGCGTATAAGAGCCTGTGGCAGGTGGAGCGGGCCTTCGGGGAACTGAAGAGCCACCTGGGGCTGCGGCCGGTGTTCCACTGGACGGAGCGGCGTGTGCGGGGTCATGTGCTTGTCTGCTTCCTGGCCCTGGTCCTGGAGACAGTGCTGCGCAAGAAGCTGGAGGCTATAGGGAGCAAGGCGCGCTACGCGGACCTCCTGTGCGACCTCCGGCAACTCCACGCGGTGCTGGTCCAGGTAGATGGCACCACTTACCTCGCCCGCACCGACCTTCCAGGTGCGGCCTATGATGCCTTCAGGGCCCTGGGCATGCGCCCACCTCTGCAGGTACAGATCCTCTCATCCTGAAAGAACTTCCCCCTACCTCTGGCTGTTGTGGTACGTCACCCTATGATGCCCGAAAATGGCTGCAGCCAGCGATTTTTCGAAAATCTGGTGTCAAACTCGGGTCTGTACCCGCCATTGCCGGTTTTGCGCTGTCCGCTCTGGCAAGCCAGCCCCGCCGGATCCGCTTGAGCCTTACCGGCTTGCAGAAGCGGCAGCGCAGATGGGTCTCCGTCATGTGGTCATAACCTCAGTCGCCCGGGACGACCTACCCGACGGCGGTGCGGCGCAGTTTGTGGCGACGATTCAGGCCATCCGACGCCGCGTGCCCAAAGCTACGGTTGAAGTTTTGATCCCTGATTTCGGCGGGTTGGTTGCAGCCCTGGAAAAGGTAATCGCAGCCCGCCCCGACGTCCTCAACCACAACCTCGAAACTGTGCCGCGGCTTTTCCCCATGATCCAACCCCAGAAGGATTACCGCCGGGCCCTGTCCATTCTGGCGTACGCGAAACAGGCTGGCCTGAGAACGAAGGCCGGTTTGATCCTGGGCATGGGTGAGACGCGGGGTGAGGTGGTCGACGTGCTCACCGATCTGCGCCGGGCGGGCTGTGAGTTGCTGACGTTGGGCCAGTACTTACAGCCTACGGACCGCCAGATCCCGATTGTGGAGTATATTCATCCCGTTGAGTTCCAGTGGTATTCCGAGGTCGCCTTGGAGCTTGGGTTCACCGATGTGGCCGCTGGCCCCCTGGTGCGGAGCTCCTACCGCGCGGGCGAGCTCCTCACGGCTTCGGGGCTAGGGGTCATGAGGTGCAGGGATCGAGACGTTGCTTTGCCGCCGATGCGCTGCTAAGTCACCCCACCAAAACCCGGACACGGGTTGGGGCACCCCGCCAAAACCCCGACACGGGGCAAGTTCCAGGAGCGATTGTGTAGCATCATTTCTGTCCTTTTACTTACTGTACTTTGGCAAAAATTTCAAGCCACCGCGGCTAAAAGCCGCATGCACAGAGGCGGTATAGATTTATGACGCGATACTTGGCGGATCACCTCCATGAAGAGCTGGTGCAGATGCCATTGCCGATGAGCAGCGAGGGCATCACTGAGGGTCCGATAGCCTCTTTTCTCCTTTTGCACCTGCAGGAAGGCCAGGGCGAGGAAGACCACTGCCCAGAATTTTGTGATGGCCTCCACCGAGCGGAGGCGGAAGTCCTCCAAGCCCAACCGCGTCTTCAGGTACAGGTAATCCACCTCACAGCCCCAGCGCAGCGCGTAAGAGGGCAGGATCTCCTGTGGGGTGAGGGTGGGATCTGTGCACAGGAGATACTTCGGGCGATGATCCCGAGGGTGCCGACGCGATTGGAGAACGGTGGCAAGCGCAGGGATCCCCTTCAGAGACCCTTGGAGGCGTCGGATGTAATAGGTGCGCTTGCCATCCGTAGCGCTGATCGTGACACGATCATAGCGCTGGTGCCGCAAGATCTGCGCATGGGCATGGAGGGGTTTCCCGTCCAGAAGGCGGTTCGGCTTGAGGTCACAGATCACATGCCAGCCCTGGGAGAGGCAAAATTGGATCAGCTTCTTGGAGGCGTACCAACTGTCGAAGACGACATAGACGCGGCAATCTGGGGGAAGGAGGGGTTTGATTTCAGCGAGCATCTCCTGTGCCAGGGAGAGCTTGCTGCGGAAGTGCAGCCGGGCATGAGGGGGGCGATTGCGGTTCAGCCTGCGGACGGTGCGCTCTCGCAGGTAGGGGCGCCAGTTGACCGTGTAGGCCTGGCCGGCGACGTGCACACGGCAGGTGACCACAGGCAGCCCATAGGTGTAGCGCTGCCCTGTCGCCCCGACCCCAGCAGTGTGCTCGGTATGATCCCCATGCCAGTCTACCGGCTCAAAGTGCTTGCTGCTGCGAGGTTTGTGGGCGATGGAGTCGTCTATGCTGATCGTAAGGAGCCGCCGGGATGGGGGGAGGGTAGCAGCAAGGGCGCAGATCATGGCCATCAGGTGGTGCAGCAGCGGGATGCGGAGGGAAGAGACGTCCCAGGGGCTCTGGCGGAAGAAGTCGGCGACCGCGTAGACATCCCGTGGTTCGACCAGTTGACGGGTCAGGGTGGTCAGGGTCTTGCGCCCTTCCGTGACCAGCAGGCCCTCAACCACCTCCTCCAGGTGACGCCGTTGGGGTCTATGGAGCGGCAAGGTGAGACCCTCCAAGAAGGATTTCAGCGCTGGCGAGGTGAACAAGATCGTGGGCAGCATGGGCACCTCCATGAACGCTCAGGCTTAATGCCTGTTCGAACAGGCGTTTGTGGTGTGTTTCATGCTGCCCCTTCATTTCTCCTGCTGCACACAAACCAAAATTGCCAAAGTACAGTAACTTAACATGGGGCAAACGATCCGGCAAGGGGAAGGGACTCTCCCGCAGGGATTTGCATCTTCGGCGGCTGGTCGGCGCGAAAAACCGCTAAAATCCTCGCG
>Ga0197143_1001113_pt1 | contig 24037 bp, 16 predicted proteins | sample GBS70_MetaG_FD_148603 | JGI IMG/M metagenome (GOLD analysis project Ga0197143, IMG submission 148603) | Sediment microbial communities from Great Boiling Springs, Gerlach, Nevada, United States - GBS 70_MetaG | ecosystem: Environmental > Aquatic > Thermal springs > Hot (42-90C) > Sediment...
AAAAAATTCGGAGAGGGTGGGATTCGAACCCACGGTCCCGCTTTTGGCAGGACACACGATTTCCAGTCGTGCCCGTTAAACCACTCCGGCACCTCTCCGAAGAATAATAATTCTTAATTCTAAATTAGTAATGAAAAAACAAAATTTTTCGTTGAAGATATTATGTTGAAAAATACAATTTTTATTACAACATGTCAATATGATTAGAATAAAATTTTTATGGAAGAAACGATTAGCTACTTACTACTTTATTCTTACCACTTATTTTTGCTTTATACAAACATTTATCTGCAATTTCTAAAAGTAGTTTTTCGTCTTGTGCATCTGTAGGATATGTTGCTACACCTATACTTACAGTTATTTTACCTAAAGGTTGGAATTCTTGATAGTCAAAATAAGTGTTTTCTATATTTTTTCTAATTTTTTCAGCGGCAATCTTTGCACCATCTTTATCAGTAGCAGGAAGTATTACCAAAAATTCTTCTCCACCATATCTTGTAATCACATCTCCACTTCTTATTGTAGAAGAAATAACTTCAGCTACTTTTTTAAGACATTCATCACCAGCTAAATGTCCATTTCTGTCATTATAATGTTTAAAATCATCTATGTCTATCATACATATAGATAAAAAACTTTTATATCTTCGTGCAAGTTCTATTTCTTTAGAAAGTTGAGCATCTAAATATCTTCGGTTATACACACCGGTTAACGAGTCTGTAGTGGACATATTTTCTAACTTTTCATACAACTTTGCGTTTTCTATAGCTAAGGCTGCTTCGTTTGCAAAAACAGAAAATATAGAAAAATCTTTTTGATAATTATTACCTACAGCTTGTGTAAATATAAATCCTATAACTTTATTTTTTAATACCATAGGAATAACTAAAAAATTTTTATAAGGTAAAACTTTTGCTAATTCGTTTATTACTATATTATCAGAAATATCTTTATTCTTTATAATCCTATCCAACACAGACTGTCCTTTTTTAACAGATACACTGTATTTTTCTATCCCGCTAATAGAGACAATTTGTGGACAACCTATACATTTTAAATACAAATTTTCTTTATCTTCTTCTAACAGATATATGAAACAATTTTTTTGGTTTGTCTTTTTAGATAGTATATTTAAAATTTCTATAAGAACTCTATCAAAATCTGCAAGTATTCTTAACGGTCTTGTAATTTCTTCTATAAAAGAGAGCTTATTTTTATAATTTTCTTCAAGAATTGTTTTATATTTAAGAAACTTTATGACAAGAAATAACAAAAGAAAAAATTCCAAAAAACATATAAACAACAAAACTTGTACCATAAATATTAAAAAGAAACTTTACTCACCAATAATTTTTTTTATCTTTGTTTCTAACTCTTCTAAAACTATAGGTTTTACTATATAATCAGCTACGTTTGCTGACCATATTTGATAATCTGTTTTAAACGAATCATATGCTGTACATATTATTATAGGTATTTTGGGTAATAATTTTTTTATTTTTTCTAACAGTTCTAATCCTGTTATATCAGGAAGTTTAATATCTAAAATTACTAGATCTGGAGGTTGTTCTTTTTGTAGATATTCGAGTGCTTGTTTACCTAAATTGAACCCTTTAATTTCGTATTTTTTCCCAAAGGTATCTTTTATAATATCTAACATCAATTCTTCATCTTCTACAATTAGTATTTTTTTCATAAGATTTGTTTTTGTTATTAACTAAATTCAATTTTTATTGGTAAAGTTATTATGAAAGTAGTTCCTTCTCCAAAAACACTCTCTACTGTGATTTTCCCACCATGTGCTTCAACAATATTCTTTGATATAGAAAGTCCCAAACCAGTACCTCTTGTTTTCGTTGTAAAGAAGGGTTCAAAAATTTTGTTCATATTTTCAGGTGGTATGCCTATACCAGTATCAGAAATTTTTATAACACAATTAGAATTTTCTTTTTTTGTTTCAACTACAAGTTGTCTTACAGGCCTGTTTTCCATAAAATGGCATGCGTTTTGGATTATATTAAGCAAAGTTTGTTTTATTTGATCTTTATCTAATAAAAGTTCTGGTATTTGTTCATCATACTTTCTAAAACATTTCACATCATATTTTATAAAATCACTGATTTCTAAAAATGATATGAGTTCTTCTATTAAATTGTTAATATTAGATTTTGTTAATACAAGTTGTGGTTCTCTTGAAAACGAAAGTATGTCTGTTACAACTTTGTTCAACCGTTCTGTCTCTGAAATAATATAATTTATATATTTCTTAAGTTCATCATTTTGTGTTATTGTTTTATTAAGAACTTGTGCTGACATATATATAGTAGAAAGTGGATTTCTTACTTCGTGTGTAACAACAGCTGCCATTTCACCTAACGCTGCAAGTTTCTCTGACTGAATAAGTTGTTTTTGTGCTTCTTGCAACTTTTTTACTGCAAGGTCTACTTCATGTTGCAACTTTTCTTTAAACAATCGTTCTGTTTCAAACAATTGTGCATTACATATAGCTAAAGATGTTTGTATAGCAAAGTTTGAGATAGACCTCAAATCTTTCTCTGTTAATTTACGTTTTGATATACTTGTATCCGCTAATAATAGACCTACATTTTTATCTTTTGTTTGTAACGGAACACAAATTAAAGTATTGTCTTCTTTTAAATCTTTAAAATATGGCATTTTTTGTTCTTTATCTGATAATTTTTTTATAATAACAGGTACGTTCTTAACAAAATTTTTCACTACAACACTTTCTTTATCAGACAAAGATAGAGTTAATTGCTTAAGTTCACTTTTTTCTATATTATATCCTATAGATGGTATTAAACGATCATTTTCTTTATCAAACAAAAAAATTATTGCTCTGTCGTATTTAAGATAACTACATATACTTTCTAAAATTATTTTTAATACACGTTCTAACTCAAACGTCTGATTTATTTCATAAATTATTTTGTTTAAAGTTGTTATTTCGTTAAGTTTATCTTTTAAAAACTTAGTTTGTTTTTCTAACTTTTCTGACAAAAACCTAGTTTCGTTAATCAGTTCTTCAGCTTCCTCAGCTTTATGTTTTAAATACAAAACATTTTTTCTTATATAACTAAACGCAATAATTACAATAGTATCTACAACAAAAATAACAATTAAAATTTCTAAAAACAAAATAAATGCTTTAGTTGACCACAAAGGAACTGGTATTGAATAGATACTTTTAAACTTTATATATCCTGCTATTAAAACTGAAAGTATTATTAACAACCATGTCTTTGTTTTTTTAATGTTAGCAATTACATCTAAATTCATAATTTTTTAAATTATTGCATGTTCCGTTTCTTTATCGAAGATATGTATTTTTGATATATCAAACACAACTTCTATAGTATGTCCTTCTTCAGCTTCGTTTGACGATTTTACTATACATACAAAATTGTTTTTTCCAGTGGTAAGATGTAAATGTTTGATATTACCTAAAAGCTCTACTATGTTTACTGTTGCAACTACTGTATTCTCAATGGTAGAAGAAACATAAATTTTATCATATACATCTTCAGGCCTTATACCAAGAATTACTTCTTTATTAATATATGGTACTAAACTATCATAATAATCTTCTGGAAGAGGTAGTTCAAAACTACCTTCATCAAAAATTATTTTATTATCTTTTTTTACTAATATACCATTAATAAAATTCATTGGTGGTGAACCAATAAATCCAGCAACAAATTTGTTTACAGGTTTGTTATAAATTTCTAACGGAGAACCAACTTGTTGTATTACACCATCTTTCATAACAACTACTTTATCAGCTAAAGTCATTGCTTCAACCTGATCATGGGTTACATAAACAATTGTAGCTTGTAGCCGTTGGTGTAACCTTTTAAGTTCAGCACGCATCTCTACTCTAAGTTTTGCGTCTAAGTTTGACAATGGTTCATCAAAAAGGAATACTTTCGGTTTTCTTACAATAGCACGACCTACTGCTACACGTTGTCGTTGACCACCAGACAATGCTTTAGGTAATCTTAACAATAAGTTTTTGATACTAAGAATTTCTGCTGCTTGGTTAACTCTATTATCAATTTCATCTTTTAGGTATCCTCTTATTTTAAGTCCAAACGATATATTATCATACACACTCATATGTGGATACAAAGCATAATTTTGAAATACCATTGCTATATCTCTGTCTTTTGGCTCTAAATCCGTAACATCTTTATCTCCGATCCATATCTCACCACTTGTTGGTTCTTCTAAACCTGAGATTATTCTTAACAATGTTGTTTTTCCACAACCTGACGGACCTAACAAAACACAAAATTCTTTATCTTCTATTGTTAAATTTATATCTTTTAAAACTTTTACATTACCAAATTGTTTATTTATATTTTTAAGTATAACTCTTGCCATATTTTCACCTCATTTTAAAATTTTTTTATATCTTAATATCAATAACTAAAAAGTTAGAAATTACAAGCATTATCTTCCATAATCATCTTCAATTCTTACACGATCTTTAAGATGTGGTGTTGAGACTTCAATTATTTTTACATCACCAAACTTTGCATATATCCTATGGACGGTCTTTGGTTTTATTCTTATTGAATCACCTTCTTTAACAACAAAAGTTTTGTTACCTAACTCCATTATATACTTGCCTTTATCACAATAATGTGTTTCATCTTTTAAGTTATGATATTGTTTACTTAACCTATGACCTTTTTTAACTATTATTATTTTTCCTACATACTTTTTTGTTACAGCGAACCATATTTCTTTACCCCAAGGTTTTTTTACTACTCTCATTTTCTAGTACTCTCCTTTTATAAATAGATAAAAAATTTTATTTGCATAGTTAAATCATCTGCACCTTACAATTTAAAATTATATCAAAAATGTAAAGCAAACCTTTAATAGCTGTGTCTTAATGTCATTTAGAGCACAAGCGAAACAATCTCATAAATTATGTATTGTCAAAATGAGATTACCACCAGCAGATAAATCGTCTCTCGCAATGATAAAAAGGAAAATTGTGACACAAGCCTCTTTAAGTTTGCTATCATGTCGTATTCTTCTAAACACTATGTTTTTTAACAAAATCTATCAACTCATCAAGTTTTCCTTCAGCCATTGAAACATAAGTATCAGCACAACCATAATACAACCTTATTGTTCCATCTTCATAAACAATCGCAGATGAAGGGAATACAACATTAGGCACATCTCCAACACGTTCATACCATTCAGTAGGTGCTAATATATAATCTTTTGTTCTATAAATTACTTTCCATGGTTTATCTAAATCAAGTATAGCAGCACCTGCATAGTATAAATATCCGTTACAACTTTGCCAACAACCATGGTAGATCAAAAGCCAGCCTTCTTTTGTTTCAATAGGAGCAGGACCCGCCCCTACTTTTAGTGATTGCCATACAACATCTATAGGCCCCATTACAAACCTATGATGACCCCAATGAATAAGATCAGGACTTTCAGCATAGTATATATCTCCAAAAGGTGTATGTCCGCGATCCGAAGGTCTATGTAACAAAGCATATTTACCATTAATCTTTCTTGGGAACAAAACACCATTCCGAGTACATGGTGGTAAAGGATTTTCTAATTGGATAAACTCTTCAAAATCTTCTGTATAAGCGAGGCCTAATGCAGGACCGTGCTGTGTAGAATTACACCATACAATATAATATTTACCTTCAAGAAGTGTTATTCTTGGATCATAACTTTGTTTGGAAATAAAAATTTCTGGATCATTACTTTTCATTTTTATAGGTTCAGGTTCTATGTACCAGTTTATGCCATCTTTACTTCTACCTAAATGGAGTGTATATCTCATATCTATTTCATCAACTCTGAATATACCTCTATATTCATCTTTGTATCTAACTATTGCACTATTATGAATACTATTAGCTCGAGGGACGTTTTTAGGTGTTATTATAGGATTTTTATCATATCTTTTAAAAACAACTTCGTTAGCCATAGATGAAACACTCCTTTCTTTTTTATTCTTTTAACCCAGTAAATACAATACCTTTAACAATATATTTTTGCAAAAATACAAATACTATAATCATTGGTAGTATAGAAATACTTGCTCCTGCCATAAGAAGTCCAAAGTTGTTTCCAAACTGTGAATTTAAAACTGCTAAGCTTAATGGCACAGTTCTCATATCGCTTTTATGTATAATAATCAAAGGCCATACAAAGTTGTTCCATTGACTCATAAAGGTAAAAATAGCCAAAGTTGCTAATCCAGGTTTTGACAATGGGAGTATTATACGCCAAAATATATATGGCTCACTACAACCATCAATACGTGCAGCATCGATAAGTTCGTTAGGTATAGTAGAAATCATCTGTCTCATAAAAAATATACCAAACGCGTTAACCATTGCTGGAATAATCAGTCCATAGAAAGAATTAAGCCAACCAAGTTTTTTTACTATTATAAAACTTGGTATTATATTAACTTGCCATGGAACCATCATTGAACCTAATATTAAAGTGAACAAAAAATTCCTACCATAAAACTTATGTTTAGCAAATGCATACCCAGCTAAAGAAGATAAAAAAAGATTTGTAATTGTCACAGTTAAAGCAACAAAAATACTGTTGAATAAATATCTTTGCATAGGTATTAAACTAAACAACTGTTTATAATACTCAATAGTAGGTTTTAATGTATAAAGTACAGGTGGATAAGTTAAAAGTTCTTCTCTTGGTTTTATTGAACTTATTACCATCCAATAAAAAGGAAAAACCATCATTATGAAACCAATTATTAAAAAAGTGTATAGTAAAAAATTATTAACAATTTTTTTAATCTTTTTTTTACTCTTCATAAAATTTTGATAACTTCATATAAACTAAAGTAATTACAAAAATAATAACAAATAACAAATAAGCTAATGCTGAAGCATATCCTAGCATAAACCTTTTAAATGCACGTTCGTATAAGTAAGGAACAATAGTTAATGCAGAATATAACACTCCACCAAAATATTCTGTTGTTGATGCCATAATATAGACCTGTTCAAACACTTGAAAAGAATTTATAGTAGACATTATCACTAAAAACAACATCACAGGTCTAAGCATTGGCAAAGTTATGTACCAAAATTTTTCCCAAGATGTAACACCATCAATTTTTGCTGCTTCAAAAATACTATCAGGTATCGATTGTAACCCTGATAATAAAATTATTGAATTGTATCCAATGCCACCCCATATACTCATAACAATTATTGCAGGCAGTGTAGTAGATGGTTGCATAAGCCAATCTTGTAAAACTGAAATAATACCTAATTTTGTTAAAATATAATTTAAGAAACCGTATTTATCTCCTGCATAAATCCATCTCCATACTACAGAAACCGCAGCGATTGAAGTTACTGTAGGTAAAAAGAATCCTGTTCTGAACAAAGTAATAAATTTTACTTTTTGATACAATGCTAACGATACTAATAACGATACTGCTATACCTACAGGTACAGTAAAAACAACATAAAACAAAGTATTTTTTACTGCTTTCCAAAACAATGGGTCTTTAAATAGTATTGTTAAATAATTTCTAAGTCCAACAATTTTAGGTGATGAAATACCATCATATTCAGTAAAACTTAAAAAGAAAGAAGCTATAACTGGAATAAACACAAAGATTGTAAGTATCGTCATTGCGGGAGCAATAAATATATACGCCCATTTTGTTCTTTTTGAAAACTTTTTTTTTGTTTTCATTTGATATTTCTAATTTTTTATAAGTTCATTAAGCTTTTTATTAAGTTTTTGTAATTCCTGTTGTGGATCTTTATTCAGCACAACAACATTTTGTATTGCTTCTACTACATATTTTGTACTATCATCCCATCCTAAAACAGATGGCGGACCTTTTGCTTCTTTTATTTGTTCAAACAAAACTTTTCTAAACTCTTCTTTTATTGGCAGTTGTTTCCATACAGCAATGTTTGGTGGTAAGTAAACATTTTTTGATTTTGCAACTTCATTATAAATTTCGATTTGTATTTCTGGCTTCATTAAAAACTTTATAAACTTAAATGCTTTATCTATATTTTTAGATGATTTAAATATCCCTATCACCCTACCGCCAATAAACGAAGTTCTTTTACCGGAAGGACCCTTAGGCAACAATGCAATCGACCATTTACCTTCAAGTTCTGGCATTTCATAAGGGAAACTATTTATAAGCCAATTGCCACACATTACTAACGGATATTCTCCTGAACGAAATCCAGCAGCAAAATTTTCTGCAGAACGTGGTACTTTATATATATTATAAAGTTCATTAAAAAATTTCAATGCTTCAATCGCTTCTTTACTATATATGTTAGATTTTTTACCATCGGAAGTATAATAATCCCCACCTGCTTGCCACAAAAATGGTGAAAAACCAATCCAGTCTAATGAGCCCCATCCTATAACCATTTTTCTTCCTTGCTTAAGTAAAGAGATAAGTTCGTTCCAGGTTTGTGGTGGATTGGGTATTAAATCTTTTCTATAATACAAAATTTGCACAGTCATATCAAATGGAACACCATAAACTTTATTTTTCCATTTCACAGAGTTCCATATCGAGCTGAAAATATTCTTTTCTATTTGTTTCATATCTTCGGGAAAAGTTTCATTAAGATCAACCATTGCTCCTTTACTACCAAACTCAGTTGCCCAAGTAAGTCCCATTGTACCTAAATCTGGTAAAACTTCTCCTGCAATAGCAGTAAGATATTTTGTATGTGCTTCAGACCATGAGATTGATTCACATAAAACTTTAATTCCTTCTTGTGGTGTAAAATATTTATCAGCAAGATTTTTAATAATTTGTGCTTCTTCTTCTGATCCTACATGCCATATGGTCAAAATATCAGACTGTTCTTTTCTTGTACAACTAAAAAATATTAACATCAACATCATAAATATAGTTTTAACACAGTTTTTCATTTTTATAATTCCTCCTTAGTTTATATTATGATATTATTATGATATTTATGAAAACTTAAATGATATTTATGAAAACTTAAGCCCACTGCTGATCCGCTTCCAGCGGAATTGTGCCTAAAGCACAATAATACATCTACCAATATACAAACAAAGTGTGTTGCTTCTTGGTATCTTTTATATCCTCAATTTCATATACTATAACTAGTTGTCGAAAACTAGTTGTCGAATAAAGTCCTATACCTGATACTTGTGTCAATATTATTGCTTGATTCCTTTGCTCTATTTGCAACGATAAAATTCAATGTTTCTAAGATAATTTTGATATTATGCTTTATTGACCTAATATCTTTAGGCGACATTGAATGATTTTTGTGTATGTTAATATATATTAATACTTTTGTCTGTTTTGGATGCTTTTGATCTATTATATGAAGATAATTTTTATGGAAATCCCAGCCGATATAGTATTTATTGTTTTGCAATTCCAAGCATTTTCGTTATATTAGAACCGAAATACTAAAAATTAAAAAAATTATTTAATCACCAATTAACAGAATCTATCCAAATGTATCCAGAAAAAGTAGCTGTTGAAGTACCACCTGTTCCTATCTTTACTCCTATCAACCTTACCTGTGAAAGATCAGCGCCATCATCATACCCCCATTGTTCAGTAGCTGTATTAACTGTAATTTGTACCCATTCTTCAGTAGGTATATCTGTGCCTATATTTCTCCATCTGCTGTATTTATTTCTCCAAGATGAATCTTTGAAAAATACTTGGATACCATTAGGTTGTAATGGATCTCCTATTGCAGTTGATGGTACCCATATCCATAGTGTAACTATACTATTAGACATATTTTGTGCCGTCTGCATATCAACATATGTTTCGCCTTTTGAATTATTAGGATGATTATATTCTCGCAGGTCTACTGTACATCTTAAACTCGCAGTACCATACTTTGCTTTTGTAGTATCCTGTGCTACTACAGTTATTGCTTGTGAATCTTGATATGTCTGTGCAACCCATCCCTGAACTCCTGTCTCAAAACTATATCTTGAATTATCAGCTGTACTCTCAAAATTTGCTGTAACTGTTTTATTCCTATCCATTAGCACAGTAGTAGGATTAGATGTCCCTGTAACATCTCCTGACCAGTTCACAAATTGATACCCACTATTCGCTTGTGCTGTTATTTGAACAACAGTTCCTGCTGCATATGTTCCACCTGGAGGATTTAATAATACGCTACCAGCTCCTGAAGGTGAAACAGAAGTCGTTAATGTATACTGTTGTGTTTGTTGTTGTGTAAAATTAGCTGTAACTGACTTATTTGAATCCATAACTATCGTAGCAGGATTTTGTGTTCCTGTCAAATCACCACTCCAATTGCTAAATACATACCCACTATTTGCAACTGCTGTAAGTGTAACCTGTGTCCCTGCTGTATATACCCCACCAGCAGGATCTAATAATACACTACCAGCTCCTGAAGGTGAAACAGAAGTCGTTAATGTATACTGTTGTTGCTGTTGTTGTGAAAATACTGCTACTATTGTCTTATTGGAATCCATAACTATTGTAGCAGGATTCTGTGTACCTGTTAAATCTCCTATCCAATTATCAAATACATATCCACTGTTTGGTATCGCTGTAAGTGTAACCTGTGTCCCAGCTACATATACACCTCCAGACGGATTCAACGATACACTACCACCTTCAGTTGGTACCACACTCACATTTAAACTATATGTTGTAACACCACCTCCTCCTGTCTGCTGAAAAGTTGCTACCACTGTCTTGTTTGCATCCATCACTATCGTAGCAGGATTTTGTATTCCTGTCAAATCACCATCCCAACCACTAAACACATACCCACTACTTGCAACTGCTGTGAGTGTAACCTGTGTCCCTGCTGTGTATGTCCCACCAGCAGGATTTAACACTACACTACCTCCTCCATTAGGAACTATTGTTACACTCAAACTATATGTCGTAACACTCCCACCTCCTCCATCTCCACCTGCCTGCTGAAAATTCGCAGTTAATACTATATTTGTAGTAATAGTCACACTTAAAGGATTATCTGTACTATTTATATCTCCACTCCAATTCAAAAATTGATACCCTGAATTAGGTATCGCTCCTAACTCCACTACCTCTCCAGCAACATACTGTTGTTTATCCGGATTTTTTATTACACTACCAGCTCCTGTAGGTGAAATATTTACCGTCAAAGTATAATATGTAGTTGTCCCACCAGAATCCCCACCACCACTACCACCTGAACTCACAAATTGTGCTATAACCGTCTTATTAGAATTCATAGTAATAGTAGTAGGATTCTGTGAACCACTTAAATCTCCCCCCCACATGTTAAAACTATACCCACTATTTGGCACCGCAGTTAATGTAACAACAGTCCCTGCCGTATATACACCACCCGATGGACTCAAAACAACACTACCACTACCAGAAGGATATACATTAACCGTTAAAGTATACTGCTGTGTCTGTGTAGAACCAGTAGAGGAACTCTTTTTCTGAGAACAAGTCGTAAACAATATCACAACCAATAATAAGGGTGTTATATATTTTATTTTTTTATTCATAAATTTATCACCCCCCATCTTATAAAATTATTTTTTATAAATTTTACATGCTATATCATAACTAAACTCAGGTGGAGTAAAAGTTAAAACATTATTGTTTACTTCAACTTCTTTTTTATCTAACACCACGCCGTTCCAAGTATCCCAGAAATCTATTATATATTGCCCATTTTGTATATCTTTAACTTCTATTTTCGCATTTTTTATAGGTTTCACTTCTACTCCTGCAAGATAGTTTTTAACATTCCATTTTGGATTTTTTAACCATAACATCACAAAGTTTCTTTCGCTATTTTTGAGACCTATAACTTGACAATCATTTATAACATTAGTAAATAAAATGTAACCTACATTAAACCAATCCTCACCGTCATTTACTATTTTTATAACATGTTTTCCTTTTGGAACATCTATATCAAAACTTTTTTGTATTTTATGATCTGCTCTACCTTTCGGAAATTCATGTGATAACATTAGTTTATCATTCAGATATACTTTAAGATTAGCACCAATTTTTGCTGAATTTATAACATAAATAGAAAATTTACCATCTGTACGATATTCTACGTTAAATGTTGGTAACACATACATATCTTTATGCCACATAGGTGACTGGAAATATCTTGACAATAATCCACCTTTAACTAATCCGCTTTTATCTATCGTCAGTTCTGAACCAATAGATTTCTCCCAATCAAGTGGTGGTGCATAAATAACATCGTTATACAAATTTTCACTTACACATATTACATCTGCATGACTAAAATTCATTTTTACATAATCAATATCTTTTAAAAACCTTGAAATTGCTGCATAGTGGTAATACAAATTGTTAGCCTTTATATGACCGTCCCACCACCAGTACATTGCTGTTCCTGCACTCATTGACATAACAGATGACCATAATGCATCATGTAAAAGTATACCTTTTTTATCTTTAGCTTCTACTGATACATCAGTCACAGCACCACCTATCTCTCCAAAGAAATGAGGTTTTTTATATTTTTTCATTTTTTCTAAGCTTATATTATATATAGCGTTTAAAACTTCATCTGAATATATGTGTGTTTGAATATAATCTATTTCTTCTAAAGAATTAATTTTATCTCCAGCAAAAACACGTGCAAAAGATGTTGTTATTAAACGTTTTGTATAGTCTATATTTTTTATATATTTTGCCATTTCTTTATGCCAATCAGCTACAATTTTTTCGTTGTAATCAGAAATCAAATCGACTTCATTAAAAAACTCCCACCCCATTATTGCTCTACTATAACCCCACCTAGCAACAATATATCTTAACCTTCTTTTATAGTAGTCTTTAGCAGTAGTATCCTTAAAAAATTCAATAGGTTCTTTACATGGACCACCGTTTTTATAATTATATGCATTTTGTTCCCATGTTATTTCTTTATGGAACGCACCATGATAGTCAAAACAAAACTGGATATATATTCCTAAAGATTCTGCAAGTTCAATAATCTTGTCAAATTCAAAACTATCTTTTTGGTTATATCTACCCAATCCTTGACCTCGTGGTTCACCCCATTCTATAATTAATCCCCAGGGACAGTTCCATAACCTCATCCAATTTTGTCCAGACTCATTTAATTTCCTTAAATAATTAGGATATCGCCAACTATCTGATGCTACAACCCAACATACATTTTGTCCAATAGGGAAATATGTCTGTCCCTCAGAAAATTTAAAATATCTTTTATCTTCAGATATTCTTACAAATCCTTTATATTTTGAAGACACACATTCAAACATCATTTTCTCACTTTCTGTTTTACCTGCGGGATTCTTTACTACTATGTTATATTCCCATTTACCTTCTTTATCTGGTGAAAATCTTACAACCCAGTATTTTTTCCCTGTTGATACTAAAGAACCACCTTCTTGACGAAATTCTTCATAATAAAACCCCGGCACTTTATAAATAGAACCATCTGGCGAAAAAAAGTTCCCTATTACCTCAATTTCATCAGGATTATAAGGATTTTCAAAATAAGCATTTATGTTTATACTAACTTCAAACTTATCGTATTTACTAACCATTTTTACATTTGGTTCGACAGATTTAATAACTGGCATCTTATATTTTGAAACATCAATAACTTCAGGAAATTTTGGTGGTTTAATTTCTTCTTTTATTACTAAAGGTTCTCCTTCTGTAACTCTTAAGTTATCAATGTATATACTACCACTTAAAGTTTCGCCTGCTGGTGCTAACACTTGTATACAGATTCTTTTAACTTTATCTTTATTTTTTATATAACTTGAATATGTCCAGTTAGTTGCTTCACACTTAAAATTTTTTGCATTCAAATCAAATTCTATGTCTTTATTTTCTTTTTGTGTTAAAACTTTATCAGGTGATTCATACCATATCCATCCTTCACCTGTTGACAAGGCTAAATTTATTAACACTGTTTTTCCAGTAGGGTTAAATACATCTAAATAGAATCTATTAACTTTATTCCAATCAAAATCTCCTTCAATAGCGTATGAAGCCTTGTTGGAACTTGTAACATCTTTGAATATAAGTTGCAAACTTTGTTGACCGTCAGAAGACCAATCTTTAGAAAGTTTAACTCCGACTGCTTGTGTTTCCCATTTTGCCTTATCCCATTCTGTTTTATCATCTTCAAAAGATTCAAAAATTATTTTATCACCTACAACTCTTACAGTAGGCGAAATTTTATCAATTTTTTTATCACTATAAACTCTCACATTATCTATATATACTGGACCTTCACCACCAACAAATGTTAATACTAACCTTCTAATATCCTTTAGATTTTCAACTTTTGTTATGTTTCTCCAGTTAGTTTTTGCTGCTTTAAAAGTAGGTGATACAAGATTAAAAATAACATCTTTGTTCCACCCAGGAATTATCTTTTGTTCTTGAGATTCAAACCATTCCCATTTCTCACCAGTACATAGTGCTAAAGTAATTATAAAAGTATTTTTTGTAGGATTGTAAATATCAAACGATATTTTTTCCACTGAAGAAAAATCAAAAAATTGTTCTATCATAACCTGTGCTTTCTCAGACCAACTTGAATAATCAAATTCTACTTTTAAAGAATTTTCCCCTTCAGAAGGGTTCTCTTTAACAATGGAAACTTTTTTTGTTGCTGTTTTCCAACTTACCACTGACCAGTAATTCACACCTTCAAAATCTTCTAATAAATACCACTCTTTCGCATGTAGAAAACTACAAACTATCATACCTATAAAAATTAATGTTTCAACAAATCTTTTCATAAATAAACCTCCGTATTAAAGATCTTCTACAAAATAATACTTTGTTATCAATAAAAATACAACGCTGTCTCAAATTTTATTAACGAAACAGTATCTCCTCCTATAACAAATCCTGTGTTAGCATCAGTGCCATTAAGATATGCTCTTCCCGGAAAGAATAAACCAAATACTAACCTAAAAGTAGAAGTATATTTGTAGTTATACCCTATTTGAAAATTTATTTCTTTTCCAAGATCATTTGTTTGTTCTTTTTTATTATCCTCATTTATACATATCACACCGTCAGGACTTAAATGGTGATAGAAAAATAAATCAAATTGTGAAAATAATCCTTGAAATATACCCTCTGTTACTTCGTATTTCAACCCTAAATTTATTATTCCAGTAGGATACAAACTTATACTTTTTTCAACATATCTACCATCATATACATCAACTGGATTATCTCCATCAGTAAATCTGTTATGTTGGTAAGGATTAGCTTTATATATTTCGCCATATCCTTGATGATCATACCCACGTGCCCTTGTCCACCAGTCATCATTAAGACCAACAAAACCTTCATCATCAGGTGTTGTTGAATCATCGCCAGAACCTCCAAGAATGTTAAGAAATCCTTTTAAATTAGCTGTGTTATCAAGAAGATATGTTGGTTTTGTGTATTGTACTAAAAACTGGTATATAAATGCTTTCCTTGTTGCTAAGTCATAGTAATTTTTAGTTTCATAAGTCAAAGTTGTTGGATTCAATGCTCTGTATGTTGTAACGTACTTTTCTCCAAACAAATAAGCAAACTCACCCGCATAATCAAGACCAAAGGAAAGTCCACCTTCTACTTTGAACCCTATAATGTTTCTTAAATCATACTGACTATAAATCTGCCCGGTAGGATTTGTTTCATTTGGGTCGTTAATAATAGAATTCAAGAAATAAGCTTTTAACCTGTGTCCTGGTAATAAATTTGACGATTTTAACATTACACCTTGTGCATCAAAATCTTTATCTTCATATTTTGTTTCCCAAGCTAACCCACCGTGAGGTGCATACATAGGTGCTGTAGATTCGTTTAATTTTGCTTTAAATAACAAAAGTTTGCCATAGTCAGAAAAAATATCCAATCTAAATCCGTCCATTGTCATACACAATACCAAATCCATTCTTTCAGGATCAGGATATTCTGTACCTGAAATAAATTGTCTTCCTACAGTAAGAGAAAATCTATCATAAATTTTATCCCAGGTTATATACGATTTTGTTATTTTATACCCGGTGTAATTGACAGGATTTTGTATATTTGGATCTCCCAAATATCCACCTACTGTACCATAATGTTCTGCATTAAAAACATTATTATGAGTTGCCCATAAAGTATCTCTTTTCTCAATTTCTATAACACCAAAAACATCTCTTAATATATTTGCTCTGAGACCTAATTTGGTATCTGAAAACATATAGTCATTAACATCATCAAAATCTGCACTACCATCTTCTCTAACAATAGTTTCTGTTTTATCCCATGCATTGTTAGAATGAACCCACCATGACCTTACTTCACCTATAACTTCAAACGATTTCACTCCACTATTCACATAACTAACAAAAAATAACATCATACACAAAATACCTATTACTGATACTCCACCTACGAGTATTTTTTTTATACTTTTTTCCATATCCCTCCCTCCTTTTTTTATAAGATTTTTTTAAAAATTTTATTTCATAATAACTATTTTGTCTAATAAAATTTTTTTTACTTTATAATCAGTAATTGCTTCTATTTTATAAAAATATATTCCACTACCAACTTTGTTACCACTTTTATCTTTTAGATCCCACTCTTCTTCTTGATATAACGAACTTTTATACTCCCATCCGTTAGTAAGTTCTTTTACTAACCTCATATTTATATCATATATAGCAACTCTTACCTTTGTAGGAATTAATGTTGTAACCATATATGGTATTTTAACAACTTGGGTATTTTTAACAGATACAGGATTTTGTTTAAGAGGTATTTTTACAAGTATAGAATTCCCAATATCTACTATATGTTCACTATTTTCTTTATTTTTCATCACTAACTTAAATGCAACATCTTGTTTTGTTGTAGCAGGAAGTATAAAAGATAATGAACCATATTTTGATTCTACTTCAGATGAATAAAAATAAAAACCACTCCATGTATCATAAATTTTTAATTCGTATGTCCCATTATTAACCCCTTGTATAGTAATATTTCTTTCTTTACTATCACTAATACTTTTTACCCACCCCAACACAATACTACTACAACTTATTACATAAATATCACCAGAAGGATAAATTGAACACTGTGGCAATTTCCAATCCGCATTGTTTACAAAATCTATATCTTTCACAAATTCAGAAAAAATTCTCATATGATTCAACATATCATCAGTAACATTCTCCCACCACCAACTCATAGGTGTAATTGCAGCTCCTGAACATAATGCTGACCATATTGCGTTGTGTAAATAAGTGGGTTGTAAAGATTGTTTTTGTGTACCAAACTCACCTACAAAATTTGGTTTTTCAAAACTTACAAAAGCAGTTCTTAAAAACTCAGAAATAGTTCTTGCAATACTATCAACATCATTATCTTTGTAAGTATGATATTCAACAAGATCAAATATATTATATCCGTTATTCCAGAACTGATCTCCAGATTTTGATCCAGTTGTTGGCTTATTGTACGGATCATTAGTTTTAAAAAACTCGTGTACTCGTCTACACCAGTTTTCAGCAGCTGTTGGGTTTTGTACATAACCCGTAGTTCCATTTATCTCAGAAATTATATTCCATATCGCTAAAGCTGTACTATATCCCCACCTTGCTATTATATATCTATACAACTTTTTTTGGTATTCCCATACAGTAGAAGTGTCAGAATAAAACCCTTCAGGTGTTGTTATTTGACTATATGCATTTATATCCCAATTTCCTCCTTGCCAAGGATATCCTGGTATTCTTAACGCGTCGTGTGGCCATAAACAAAGGATTATATGAAGACCGGTTTGTTCTGCAGTGTCTATATAGTTGTCTATTCTGCTACAAACTCGTTGGTCATATCTGCCAATACCAGAAGTTGTGTTTTCTATCATTCCCATCCAAGGTGGTCCCAACCAAACTAATACTATGTTCATCCCGCCAGTATTTTTTAACACATCAAAATTTGAATAAGAAGCCCATGCTCTACAATCACCTACTCCATAAAAAGATGTTCCATCATCATACATTAAGTATCTTTTATTAGGTGCGATTTTAATCCATCCATGTAAGTTAGAAGAAACACAACTAAACTCATAATTTTGGCTTGAAGTTTCGCCAGAATTATCTTTGACAAAAACTTTATATCGCCAAGTTCCAATTTCGTTAGGTGTAAACCTTATCTTCCACGATGATGAAACACCATCATAGAAACCGTTTATTCGCCAGGTCTTATTCGTAGGAGAAATAAATATACAATACAAATCTATTTCATCTGGATTATACGGATTATCATATTGTGCTGTAAATTGAACAACTAGTTCAAACTTTTTATATTTTTGTACTTCTGTTGAATTTGGTGTTATATTATTAATTGACGGTTGGGAATAAAGAGATGAACAAACAATTATAAGAAGTAAAATTTCTATTATCATATTTTATTGTTTTGTATTTTGTTTATACTTAACTGCTATTTCAAGGTTTGAATATACTTGTGTAAAATTTGGGTCTATTTCTAACGCTTTTGTATACATTTCTATTGCTTTATCATACTCATCTTTTAACATATAAACTATTCCAAGATTGTTATAATACTCAGCAACGTTCGGAGCAAGTTCTATTGCTTTACGGTAGTAATAGATAGATTTTTCTAAATCACCAATAGTTTTGTATAAAAGACCCAGGTTAAAATATGCTTGTGGATATTCAGGATCCATCTTTATTGCTAAAATATATCTTTCAAGAGCTTTGTCATAATCTTTTGTTTTAAAATATATGTTTCCTATATTGTTGTGAACTCTTGCATAAAGTTGTTGTGGAGTAGATTTTGGTGATATATTCACAGGTAAAGTCAGTGCGTAAGAATACAAGTTTATTGCTTTATCATACTTATTTATTTTTTCGTACTCAAACGCTAAATTATTTGCTGCTCTAAAATTTTTAGGATTTTGTAGAAAAGTTTTGTACCATAAGGAAAAGTTGTTTTTCCAATCAAAATTACGTAAATATGTAGTAATAAAAAATACAATAAAGATTACCGAAACTATAGAATAACCAAAAGTTTTTTCGCTCATAATCAATTTGTTTAGATAATATGCTGTTAAAAAACAAAATCCTATCGATGGTAAATATAAAAACCTTTCTGCTAATAAAACTTCAATTGGAACAATGTTTAAAACAGGTAATAAAGTGACAACTGTAAAAATTATACAGAAAAAAATTATATAATTTTTATATTTCAAAGATAAAACTAATATAAATAACAAAATAAAAATAAATAAAACTGATAACAAAACTTCAAAAGAAAAAAATGTTTGTTTTATTTCAAAAACATAGTCAGCACAAAGATTAAACGGAAAAAATAGCAACCTAAAATATATAGGAAACACAACTAACATTGTCAAAAAAGTGTAATATGGACTACCACCCCACCAACCACATTGTGCAAAACTTCCCATTACTATTCTCCTTATTAAAATAAAGCAAAAAACTATAATTAAATAAGGAAAATAATTTTTTATACTTATTTTATTATAAACTACAAAATCAAAAACTAAAACTATTAACGGAAACACCACAGATGTTTCTTTTGAAAAAATTGAAATTATGTAACAAATCAATGACAACAAATAACAAAATTTTTTTTCTTTATTAGTATTACTTAAATGATAAAACAACAACGAAAGGACAAAAAACAATGTCATTAAAATATCAGCTCGTCCTTTAACCCAACTAACTGCCTCTGTATGTACAGGATGTACAGCAAACAATAACGAAGTTAAAATTGCTATAGATTTATTACTAAAAACATATTTTATAAATAAGAATAAAGAGAAACAGACAAAAAAATGTAATATAACATTTACAAAATGATACCAAGATGGATTCAATCCATAAAGTTGAAAATCAATTGCGTAAGATAAAGTTGTAATTGGTCTATAAATTTTGTTTAATTTATCATTTGACGCAGTAGAATAATCAGTAAAAAACTTGTATATATTTGATAAACTTTTTATCCATTTATTGTTTGTTATCAAAGAACTGTCGTCCCAAACAAAATCATTTTTAACTGTATTTAAATAAGGTAAAATAGAAAACAAAAATAATATAAAATATATCTTCACTTATTGTAGCACTAACATCTTACCTAACTTATTACTATTTTGTTTATCAGTTGATATTTTGTATAAATATATTCCAGGTCCTACTAAAAAACCAAAATTGTCTTTTCCATCCCAGGTAATTGTCCCTGTAGAGCTCAAATTATATTTTTTAATTTCTCTAACTAAATTCATCTTTATATCATAAATTCTTAGGTTTAATTCCATAATGACATTATTATTGTTGTTTTCTGAAATACTATAAGTAAATACAACCTCTTTATCTTTAGAAATATAAAACGGATTTTTGTCAATAGAAACACTTATGGTTGAAGGAGGATAATAAACAAAATTTGCAGTTATTATTTTGTTATTATCCATAGTTATAGTTACAGGATTTTGACTTCCTGTAAGATCTCCAGACCAAAAACTAAATTCATACAAACCATACCCCTCTGCTGTAAGCGTAACTTGTGTCCCTGCTGTATACACACCACCTGATGGTTCCATTCTAACAATTCCGGACCCTTCAGGATTTATATTAACAGTTAATGTATAATTAATAAAATTTTGTGAAAAATTAGCTATTATAACTTTATTTTCATCCATTGTTATTGTAACAGGATTTTGTGTACTAACTAAACTACCACTCCAATCACTAAATATATAACCGATATTTGCTTCTGCAATTAATTCAACCTGTGTCCCTGCTGTATACACTCCACCAGATGGATTTAAGTATACCCTACCTGCTGACTCTGGTAATACCCTTACTGATAATGTATACATAGTAGAACCATTGCCACTACCTGATTGAACAAAATTTGCCACAATTGTTTTGTTTGTATCCATGGTTATAGTAGTAGGGTTTTGTGTACCACTTAAATCTCCACTCCAACTGCTAAATACATACCCGTTATTTGCCATCGCTGTAAGTTGAACCTGTTCACCGGCAGTATAACTACCTTTAAACGGATTTATGCTGACCACACCACTACCTTGCGGATTTATAACAATATTTAAACTATACTGTTGCTGCTGTGTAAAATTAGCTGTAACTAATTTGTTTGAATCCATTGTTATAGTCGCAGGATTCTGTGTACCACTTAGATCTCCACTCCAACTACTAAATACATATCCACTATTCGCCACAGCCGTAAGCGTAACCTGTGTCCCAGCTGTATACACTCCACCTGACGGATCTAAATAAACTACCCCACTACCTGTAGGCGAAACATTAACAGATAATGTATATGTTGTCCCACCACCTCCTGACAATGTAAAATTTGCTGTAACCACCTTGTTTGAATCCATTGTTATAGTCGCAGGATTCTGTGTACCACTTAGATCTCCACTCCAACTACTAAATACATACCCACTATTCGCCACAGCCGTAAGCGTAACCTGTGTCCCAGCTGTATAACTTCCTCCTGATGGATTCAAACTTACACTACCTCCACCTTGTGGAGAGATATTTACAGTAAGAGTATAGTACACTTGAACATCTGATAACGCATTTGACTTAAACCAACTACCCCATTGCGTGGGACTATTTGGATCCCAATTATAAACCATATCTAAGTACTCATATCCTCCACCATTGCCACACCAGGACCAACCAAAAATTGAATACCCATATTGCTTTGCATAGTTAACTATTGCTTGTTCATCAACTTCTCTACCATTATGATAATGTCCAAACTCACCAATACATAAAGGTAAATTATTATTATAGTAATAACTCATATAATTTTGTACTTTTGAAGCGTTATCATAAACCTCATACATATGCACAGAAAAAATAGTATTTCTTAAACTATCAGAATTTAAAACATCAGCAGCATTGTTTCTCATAGTATTTGTCCAATCCTGTCCCCAATTAGGTGCATCCACCATAATCACATGTGTGAACCCATTATTTCTTAAACGTTGTATAGCTGATTTTGTCCAATTTGCCCATTGAGAAACATAAGAAGAATTGTTCCCAACAGGTTCATTACCAATGTTTATTATAACAAAATCTTCTTGACCATCAAGAACATTTTTTATTTCTATCCAATAATCTACTGCTTGGTCTAAAGTAGATGCACCAGATTGATCTCCATATCCTGTTGTATCATGAACTTCTAAAACTATTGCTTTGAACCCACGATTCCTTGATTCACTAATTATTGTTGCTACTTCATGAGCAGGTATTTTTGTCCATCTCACACCATTTGATAATACAACTCTTACAGAATTTGCTCCCCAAGAACGTATACCATCTAACGCTGCACCTAAATATCCTCTGTACCATGCATGAGGATGGTTTATACCTATTAACCTAATAGTATTTCCTGCCCCATCTTTAAGATATCTACCATCTACCCTTAGCTGATTTGGTTTTAATTGAGAGAAAAGAAATTGTAAGAATAATATATAAGATGTTATAAACAAAATTTTTTTCATAATTGAATTTCTATATAAAAAATAAATTAGTATAAAAGCCCTAGCCCAACATAATGATAAAATCCTAAATCAAAACTTATAGGTATCAATGTATAATCAATAACCAGCCATTCCTTTCTAAACCCCACACCTAATCTAAAATTTAACAATTCATTATCATCACTAATAATTGGTACACCTAATTTCATAACATATCCTAACCTGAATACAAATTGTTCTTTTATAGTTTTTTTGAACCCGAACTCGTAACCAAAACTTAATGTAGCATCTTCATCTACAGGAATGTATTTAATACCAAAAAGATATAACGAATTAGAAAAGGTAATATAAGAAAGCGAAAAATTTAACGATAATGGTAAAACATCAGGTTCTGAAGATGTAGAAGAAATAGTAGCACCTAAATTTTGAATTGAACCACCAACTGCTAACCTTTGCTTTCTTAGTATCACACCAAAATCAATTGCTGAAGATAAATTTGATGATGAATCAAAAGATATATCTTCTTTAACAACTTTACCATCTATACCGATATAAAAATTTTCATTTATTTTTTTTGAAATAGCCAAACTCAAAATGTATGAAGAAAAAGAAAAACTAAAAGCTACATTTTCAAGTTCTGTCCAAAGATAATTTATCCCAACTCCAAAATTGACATTATTATTTATTCTTTTTGAAATTATTATATCGCCTTTATTTATATCTGCAACCCATCTTAGATATGCTGTTCTTAGCTCGAAATTTTGACATTCAACTAAACCTGCAGGATTAGAATATATTGTTTCAGGCTCGCCATAAACACTACAAAAATTTTCTCCTAACGATGTTGATTTAACACCATTGAAAAATTTTAACAACCCGTATCCACTTGAAGATTCGCAAATGGAAATTATTAAGAATACAAAATAGATCACTACTTGAAAAATTTTTAACATTTATTTTCCTTTCTACTATAACAAAACTCACAATACTATTACTATTACAAATTTTTTATTGCCAATCAAAAGAATCTATCCATATATAACCATTAAATGTTGCAGTTGAACCACCTCCTGCACCTATCTTCACACCTACAGCACGAACTCTTGTCATATCAAATCCTGGTTGGTCATACGCCCAAGATTCTGTTGCTGTATTTACAGTAATCTCTACCCAAGTATCAGTAGGAAGACCATAAGGTGGATTACCTATGTTGTGCCAAGAACTATATCTATTATTCCAATTTGCATCTTTAAAGAAGATTTGTATACCATTAGGACGATTAGGATCCCCAGCTGCTTCTTCAGGTAGCCATACCCATACTGAAATAGTCTTGTTTGAAAGATCTACTGGTACTGTCACGCCGGCAGGTGGATTGTTTTGCATATCAACCCATGCTTCCCCTTTTGTATTTGGCAGTTGTGTTTCAT
>Ga0197143_1001114_pt1 | contig 24007 bp, 23 predicted proteins | sample GBS70_MetaG_FD_148603 | JGI IMG/M metagenome (GOLD analysis project Ga0197143, IMG submission 148603) | Sediment microbial communities from Great Boiling Springs, Gerlach, Nevada, United States - GBS 70_MetaG | ecosystem: Environmental > Aquatic > Thermal springs > Hot (42-90C) > Sediment...
TTCTTGGATACAAAGAAGGTACTAATATATTCATATCCTTTATTCTCCCTTTATTATTTTGAATCTATAAATATTTAATCATAATTACTTCATCAATATAATTTCCCTTATAAAAAAACTGACAAGATACTTTAGCTACTACTTGAAAACCTATATCTTTATACATATTTATAGCTATTTCATTATTGGAAAAAACAGATAATCTAATAATTTTAGGACTTAATTTTATTTCAGCTAAATTTAAAACTTCTTCAGATAAACGTTTACCCAATCCCATACCCCTATATTCCTTTTTAACAGAAACAGCAAAAAAACCAATATACTTATTCCTTTCACTACGCCCTAAACTAACTTCAGATACACCGATAACTTTTTTATTATCTTTAATTGTTACACACATTACTATTCCATTTTTTTAATACCATCCAAAACTTGCTTTAAGAATTCAATTTCTTCATCCAAATTAACCTTAGTAGTCATAAAAATAGGAGCATCCTTTTGTATAAGAGGATTATAAAAATCCATAAAAGAATTTACTAATTCTATATCTTCTTTTATCAACTCCCTTATAGCTATACCCATTTAGTTTTACTAAAATTTATTAATTAGTTTTTTCGTTTTCTTTATCTTTACCTGTTTCAGGTTTAATATAAACTACTTTTAGTCTTTTAAATACTTCATCTTTCAGCTTCTTAAGAGTAACAAAATATACTAATCTTTGAGTTATTACATTTTGATCTAATTTAGCTTGAGATAATTCCATAACAAACCTCTGAGTTTCAGGATCATTCTTTAAATAATGCTCTATTTCTAAGTTATCAACATTTATATTATACTTCCTTATTAAATTATTAAGTATAATAGATCTTTTAATATTATCCTTAGCTATATTTTCTATTTGTTTATTAAACTCTTCCTCTGTTTGATTAACAGATTTAAGATAATCTTCTAAAGTTCTACCTTGCTTTTTTAGAATTAATAAGAAATTATTTTTTTGAGCTTCAATTTCTCTTTTTAACATAGTCTCAGGTAATTCAAAATCAAGATTATCTTTTAAATAAGCCAAAAATCTATTAAAAACTATATCTTTTTTAAGATTTTCCATATCTGCTGTAATAACTTTATCTAAATCTTCTTTTAACTGCTCAATTGAATTATAGTTAATCAATTTAATCAATTCTTCATCAGTAGGTAAAATCTTTTCAAATATATTATTAACCTTAATTTTTATTTTAAGTGTTCTATTTTTAAGTAATTCAATATTTTCAGGTCCAGGAATTATAAATTCTTTGTCTTCCTCTTTTTTCATACCCAAAATATTTTCAAATAACCCAGGTAATAATAATTCCTTTTTAGCTATAACAGAATAAACTTTATTATCTCCACCTGATAATAACTCATTAGTATTAGCATCCCTAATCTCAAAGATAATATCAGCCCTATCTCCTTCTTTTATACCTTCCTTACTTTCAACAAATTTAACATACTGCTCCCTTATATAATCTATCCTCCTATTTAATTCCTCTTCTTTATTTACATTAATTTCATTGACCTCTAATTCTATATTATCATTTATTTCAATAATAGGCTCAGTTTCTAAAGTTATTTCATATTCAATTTTCTCGTAAGTAGCATTCTTTAATTTTATATTTAAAATAGAAACCACATTATAATTTAGAGAAGCTAACAAATCCCTAACAGATTGATTAATAGCTTCTTCAGTAACCTTTTGAAAGATATAACCTTGCCCTAATTTACTTTCAATTATATTAAAAGGTACCTTCCCCTTTCTAAAACCTGGAACAACAAAATCCCTCTGAATCTCTCTCATTACTTTAGAATAAACATCATCAATAGAATCCTTATCTATCTCAATATTGAGCACTTTAACGGTATCCGCTTTTTTAGTTTCATTTAGAACTTTTGACACTTTACTAAACCTCCTTTTTATACTTGTTTTTTATTTATTTTTTTATTTAATCTTTAAAGATTTAATAGAATCGGAAATCCAAGAGGCAAAATAATCATAACTTAAATAATGATTATTAAATAGCTCTATAATATAAGGTACCGTTAAAGACAAGATAAAAACCCCAACCATAAAATTAACAGGGAAAGATAACATAAATACATTAGATTGAGGAGCGACCCTCGCTATTAATCCTAAACCAACCTGCCCAATAAAAACTGCAACCAATACCGCACCAGCCACATGTACCGCTATATAAAAAAATAAGTTAGTCAAAGAAATTAAAGTTTGTATAAAATCCTTAGAATAATTATAATAAGAAGCCACTGGTAAAACAGTAAAAGAAAAATCAATAGCCTTGAGAATAAAATAAAATCCCCCGTTTAATATTAAAAAAGTAAACGCAAAATAAAAGAAAAACCTAGCATTCATATTAACGGCACCTAACTGCGGATCAAAAGAAGCACCAGTAGAAAGCCCTAACTGCTGATCTAATAAAGCCCCAGCACCTTGAATAGAATATAAAACAAATATCATAAAATATCCCATAATCAAACCAATCAAGAATTCCTTACCAACATTAAATAAAATCCACATTAAATCAAAAGAAATAGAGTTAACATCTATAGGTAATCTCCAAAAAAATATTAAAGAAATAATTGCAATAAAACCTATTTTTAAAGGAGTAGGCATATGAGGACTAGCAAATAATGGAGCCTGAATAGCTAATCCCCCTATCCTTGAAAATATTAATAAATAAAATACCAAAGACTTTAAACCTAATTCTTCTGAACTCATCTTTAAAATATTTAAGATAATCTTACATTTACTTCTACTTTAATTTAATTCAACATCCTTTATATCTTTACCTTTTAAAAATAACAACTCATAAGTGTAAAATATCAAAATAGAAAAAATAATTGAAGAAATTGTAGAATTCTTTAAAAACGGTAAAGCATTAATATAACACAATATAAACCCACCTAAATCCTTTGAATACATATCCGTTAATAACCAAACTCCAAAATTAGAAATAATAAAAAAATAAACAGAAGCACCCAAAGATAAAACTAATCCTAAAATAGTTTTTGATAATTTACTATATTTGTTAAAAATAAAATAAGAAAAAACAGAATAACTTAAAAAGGCAATATAATTAAAAATCATCCCCTTATAAAACCCTAAAATCAAATCCGTTACAAATAATATAATAATTGGTATCAAAAAAGAAATATACTTTACTAATTTATTAAATTTATTATTTATCTCAATAGGTAAAATAGAAGAAAAAACAGATATAGAATATAATGGTGAGAAATTAGGAATATGAGGTATTAACCTATAAAATATCCCTAAAAATATCAAAAAAATTATATAAATTAACCTTTTGTTATTATTAAGTATTTTATTCTCAATAGTTTCATTCATTTCCACTTTTCCCCTAATTTTATTAATTAACTTTTTATAATCTTATATATAAATTTCAAAAAAAATTACAAAAATCTTTCTTAAACTACCTATTAAAATATCTAAAGAAAAAAATAAACATTTATAAATAATAACAACTTTATTTAATTTTCTAGTATCCAAAACTAACAATATGTTTTTTGCTTAATCAAACTATATACCAATTATATATACCTTTTGGTAATTCAGATATTTTTTATAATATTATTTATTTTTTTATTACTATTCCCTTTATCTTTAGAATTTTGAATTACCTTAAAACTCTATTGTTTTATCTTCTAAAAACTCCGTTCCCATCATTTTATTTAATGATATATCCTTTAACTAATTGAATTAACTAAATAGAAGCATTTTTGAAAATTTACTCAATTCTTGCTATTGATTACAAATTTTATAGAAGGATAATATAAACCAGAAGAAAAAATAAAATAATAGCAATGGGGAATGATTTTAAAAATGATATAAAAAATAAAATCTTAGCTATAATTTTAATTATAGCTTTATTATCTACAGTAAGCCTATATAAAATAGATAACATATTCCTAAAAAAAGACTCAAAGAATTATAAAATAAAAGTCTATATATGTGGAGAAGTAGAAAATCCAGGAGTTTATGAACTAAATTATAACACAAGAATAAAAGATTTATTAATATTAGCTAAAGTAAAAAGCACTGCTGATTTAGAAACAATTAACTTAGCTAAAAAACTAAAAGACGAAGATTTTATAAGAATATACCCAAAGACAAATAGCTATCAAATAAAAATAAATATAAACCAAGCTAACATAGAAGAACTAACTAAACTTCCTGGCATCTCAAAAAAAACAGCACTAAATATAATAGAATATCGAGAAAAATATGGAAACTTCACCAACCTATCTGATCTACTCAAAATCAAGGGAATTACTATCCAAGATTTAGAAGAATTTAAAAAATATATAACATTCTAAAATAAATAAAAACAAAAAAAAATTGCTAAAAGAAAATCCAGAATTAAGAACCTCATTTCATCTTATACTATTTTCTATTATTTTCTTATTTCTAATATTTTTAACTTCAAAATATGAAAATTTAACTTATATAAATATCCCAAAACATAATACAAATTATTTTATTGCCTATAACGTAGAGTTTATAAAATGGTTAAATTATGATAAAATAAATTATTACCTTAAAACTCAAAACATATATACCCCTACTTTTGAGTCCTACTTTGCTTTAGAAAATGCTAAATTTGTAGTTTATGAAAAAAACAAAGATATTAAAGGGTATATATCTAAGGCTTTAATTTACAAAAATTTAGCTTTTGGAAAAGGAAATAACATCGTCATTTCCTATAATTATTCTACCCTATATAGTCCTCACTTTAAAATAAAATATAAAAATATCTTCTTATATGACTGCTATATAAATAATCAAATAAAAAATAAAAATAACAATATTTTAATCAAATCTAAGATTCCCGTGATAATAATTTATATTAAATAAATAACAAAGTTTAAGGTAAAGTGTAATCAGCTACTTTTTTATTATTCAGAAATACACTAATTTTAGCATCTCCCATATAAAAAATCATTAGATTAGAAAAAGATTGACCTGAATAATAGTTATCTAAAATTAATCGCTTACCCAAAAAATCATCTAAATAAACCTTAATACTACTGATATCTTTACTATACTTAAACCTTAAAACTAAATTAACAATTTTAATATTAGGAATTTGAGAATAATTTAAACTAGACTCAATAATAACAGTATCATTATATACATAAGAGCTAACAATTTTTCTATCATCAATTACATCGTTATTTTTAAGCTCTATAAACAAGCTGTCAACTTTCTCTAAATCCTGCCAAGCTTCTGGTAAGTAAGTTTTTAAATTATTTATTAATTCTTCAGGATTTAAATTTTTAGAAATAAGAAAAGATATTTTTTGATTATTAACTATAGGAGAATCAGGTTCAGGAGATTGCATTAAAATTGTACCATCCTTTATACTAACAGAAGGATAATATAAATAATTATAAATCAAATTAAACTGATTAAATTTTAAATTAGGATTAATTTTAAAGTCATTAACATTGTATCCAATCAAATTAGGCAATAAAAGCGATTTAGAAGAATTAGATCCACTACTAATAACTACTTTAATAACTCGTCCTTTTTTTACCTTTATTCCTGGGGGAGGCTCCTGATTTAAAATCATATTTTTAGGTTTGTCAGAAACCGTAGTAGAAACAACTTCAGCGTCTAACCCAATTAATTTTAAACTACTTTTAGCATAATAAATATCATAACCAACAATATTGGGAACTACTATATCACCTTCAGTATTAGGACCATAAAAAAACCTATAAATAAAATAACCCAAAACTAAAATTACTAACAAAAAAATAATCCCTACCAAAATATTTATAACCTTTAGCTGCCCCTTCTTATTATAAATATTATAAATCTTAAACATACTTATCTAAATTATAGCATATTAATTCTTTGGAGAAATAATAACATAAATATTTTTATCTTCAATAGTGATATCTTTTTCTATCCTAATATCCCTTAATTGTTCTAAAATTTCTTGTAAAATAGGTTTAAATTTGTCAGGAGTAAATTTACTTTTACCTAATAATTGTAAAACAATTTTAATTTTATTACCCTCTTCTAATATTCTTCTTATCATCTGAACTTTAATATTAATCCCACTCTTATCTATTTTATTTTTTATAATAACTTCTTTAAGTTCCTGTTTTTTTTGATTCTTTTTAGCGTTTTTCTCCTTCTTTATTAATTCATATTTAAATTTTCCGTAATCTACTATTTTACAAACAGGAGGATTAGCATCAGGAGCAACCTCTACCAAATCTAAATTCTTAGAATCCGCTAATTTTAAAGCATCCTTTATATTCATTATACCCAAATTAACATTATTCTCATCTATAACCCTAACCTCCTTAGCCCTTATTTGCTCATTTATTCTATACTTAATTATATTACTTCACCTCCATTTAAAATATTCTTTATTATCTATATTAAACTAAAATAAAATCCACTTTATTATTACTATTTAAATTAGTTAAATAATTATAAACAGGTATTAAATTGTAGAAAGCTTGTTCTTCTAAATTTAATACATTATCAACTAAATAAACCTCTTTTAAATTTTTATTTCTTATTAAAATTTCAGTTATATCCATAGACATAGGCCCCATTGAATTTGTAATGTAATCACCTTCATCATCATAAACATGAAATAATAGTTTTTTAGAAAAAGGTAAAGTAGAATAGCCGCCATAAACTAATCCCACTAAACTATCCTCATCAACAACCCCATTAATATTTTTATTTAAATATCCAACACTTTCATTCTTTAAAACCTGCTTAATCCCAATAATAGGTAATTTAATTTTTATAGAATTTTTAATATTAAATTGATTTTTTAAATTTAGTAATTCATAATTAGGGGCAATTCCATAAACTAATATCCCCACTCTAACTAAATTACTCAAACTAATAATCCCCAAAAACTCTTTTAAATTAAAATCCCCTAAATCATTTAAATTACTTGAATTATTTAAATACTGGATAAACCTTAAAACCCCTGCACTATTTAATATATGTATATCCCAATTCCTATCTATAAAATTATCCAAAAATTTTTTAAAATTAAATAACTGATAGTAAATATCATATATATTATCACTTCTTAAATGGGTATAAACCCCCTTTACATTAAAAAACCTAAAATCTAATATTTCCTTTATTTTATCAATTTCAAAAAATTTTATGCCAGTCCTATTCATTCCAGTATCTATTTCTAATTCTATATCTAAAACAATCTTTTCTTTTAATAAGATTTCCTTTAAAAATAAAAAATATTCATAACTAAAAATAGAAAAATTGAGAATATTTTTAAAAAATAAAGCTTCATAAATTAAATTCTCATCAAACTCAGGAAATAATAACAAAACCTTAAAATTATCACTTACTTTTTTATATACTTCATATTCAAAAAACTCTTTTAAATTATTTAAAGCAACCCTATTAACAAGTTCTTTAATAATATCAAAAATAATATTAAATTGCAATCCATAAGCGTTTGATTTTAAAACTACTATTAAATCCTTTTTAGTTAATTCTCTTATTATTTTAATATTATTTTTAATAATATAAGGGTTAATAATTACAGTAGGATAGCAGATATCTTTTGTTCTACTAATTCGCATATTATATGTTCTATTAATAGATGAGACTCCTGAATACGTTGAGTATTACTATGCTTAACGATAATAGGTATATCAACTAAATCTTTTAATTTTCCACCATCTTTTCCTAATAATCCAATTGAAATCATCCCTAAGTTTTTGGCTTTATTAACTGCGTTAACTAAATTAATAGAATTCCCGGAAGTAGAAATAACTAGAAAAATATCCCCAGGATTAGCTAAAGCTTGTATCTGCTTTTCAAAAACAAATTCATAACCAAAATCATTAGAAATAGCAGTTAAAATAGAAGTATCAGTAGTCAAAGCAATAGCAGGTATAGGGTTCCTATCCTTTATATTTAATCTTCCAATTAATTCAGCTGCTATATGCTGACTATCCGCAGCAGAGCCCCCATTACCCGCAATCAATAACTTCTTACCTGCTTTTAATGAACTAACTACTATATTAACAGCTTTTAATATATTACTTATTAATTCTTCATCTTCTAACAAACTACTCTTAACATTTATAGAATCCCTTATTATATCCTTTATTTCTTTTAACATATTAATAATTAACTTTATCTTTAACCTTAGAAATAACTATTTCTTCAACAGGATTATAATATTCAGGATTTTTAATAAAAACCCCTTCAAGGCCCTTACCCTTATCCTTTGGTCTTTTAGTATCAGCAAAAACACCCTCCTCTATAGCATCAAATAATCCCTTATTATAAACATATTCCAATAATTCATAAGATTTCTTAAGCAAATAATCCGCTCGTTTTTCAATAATTCCGTTATTCTTAATTATAAATTCAAATCCTAAATCCTTAGCAGCATTAAAAACATATTTCGTTGATTTTATACTTAAATATCTATCTTGAAGCAATGGTGTATGAATAGCTTCCGTTAATATACCTACTAAGTGTATATGCTGTCCAGTTGAAACAGAAACCAAATTAAACATATTATCAATAACATGGGTATGAAAGATATTACCAGTAACCCATCTAGTAGGTGGCATATACTTTAAAGGGCAATTAGGGAAAAGATGCCTAATTAATAGAGCTTGGGAAAATTCAAATAAAAAAGAATTAGTTATATCAGGTCTTATTTCATAAGCGTGCCCTAACCCTATTAAATAATCTGGCATATAACATCTCTTAGCAAAAGCATAATTAATAAAATGAGAAGTTATAACAGTATAACCCTTTTCAAAAGCATCAGCTGTAGTTAAATAATTATCCTCTCCTGTATTAATTATTATATCACTTAAATTTATTATTAATCTTGAAAAATATTGATCAATAAAGGTCCTAATAGGGTTTATATCCCTAAATAGTATTCCATACATACTATCATTAAGTAGCATATCTAATCTTTCAATAGCAGCAATAGCAGCTATCTCAGGCATACATAACCCTGAAGAATAATTAACCAACATTAAGTATCTATCAGACATATTTTTATCTAAGGTCTCACGCATTAATCTAAAATTAGCTTGGGTAGCAAAAGTACCACCATAACCTTGAGTAGTATATCCTTCAGGTACATAATCTATAAGACTTTGAGCAGAAGATCTAATAACGGCTATACAATCAGCACCCTGTTTTACAGCAGATACCGCTTGAATAGCATCCTCAAAAATATTTCCCGTAGCTACTATTACATAAATCCATGGCAACTTAGGATACCCATATCTCTCTATTAAATCTTCTCTTCTTTTCCTTTGATCTTCTATTATTTTAATCCCATTTATTGATATCTTATAAGCTATTTCTTTATACTTTGCTAAATTATTTAAAAATTCTTTTAATTCGGATTCATTAATAATTTTCTTATCATTGAAATAAATATCATCCAAAAACTCCTTTATTTTATCTAAATTAGATCCATTAGAACCATATTTAGAGTACAAGTAAGCATAAAAATAAGAAGCACCATACTCTATTAAATTAAGTTCTTTTAATTTATCAATTAAAACATTAACATAAGGTACTCCATCTTTATTAGCCCCATTTAGCCCCATTATTCTTAACGTAGCTCTTTCTATACTAACAGTAGATCTCTTTTTTATAAACTCAATAACATCATCCACAATTAAATTCGCTACTTTTAAGGACTTCTTTAGTAATGTTCTATCAAAATTTAATGAAGGAAACCTATTCTCTTTTATTATTTTTATTAGCTTATTTTCTTGCTTAGTGTTAGACATAAAATGATCTACCCTAACTTTAATATTTCATATAATTTCGTGATTCACTATAATTTACATTATCGTATAACTTTTTCAAATACATTCCTAAGGACATATACTTCTCTTAGGTTAAATTAATTTTTAAATAACTCTTTTTTTTGAGTATTTCCCATTTCATCTTTAATTATCAAATATAAATTATATCCTTTATTTTTATATTCTAAATCATAAGGCATTAATCCTTTAAAAATCCAAATATTGTCCATTTTATTAATTAATTTTAAAGGAATTTCAAAAGAATTATTACCATCATCAATAACTAAATAAACACCCACTAAGCTATTAGAATCAATTTTTATATTAATAATATCATCCTTAATCTCATAAGAAATAACCTTAAATTTATCATAACTTATATACAAATTAAGTTTAATTTCTTGAACAAAATAATTATCAACATTAGATAATTTATCATCAATAGATATTTTAAACTCATAATAACCACTATTTTTAATAATATTTTTTAAATTCGAAAGACTCAGTTCAGTACTTTCAAAAGAAGGGCTATTAAAATTACAAGAATTAGCTTTAACAATCTTAGTATCTACTAATTTCCAAGTCCCATTTTGGTTATTATCTTTTTGTTTATAATCTTTAATGAATAATTTTATAGTTAAAACATCACCATCAAAATCTAAATAAGAAACCTTTAAAGGATTATTAATAGATAATTTTTTAAATTCATCACTAACAATAACAAAAGGTTTTCTATTATTTTTACCAACCAATCCCTTTATAGAATAAACTTCACTATATTTATAAAAAATTAACTTATATTGAAAATATCTATAAGATCGCTTTAAAGAATAATTTTTAATATTATTAATCCAATCAGTCCAGGTATTATCAACAATAGGAGAATTCCCAAATCTAACATATAAATCTACTTTGCCTTTATAGCTTAATACTATATCATTTAAATACTTATCGTCTGAAGAATCAAAAACCTTAGAAATATAAATTCCATTAAAATCGTTAAAATCATAAAAATTAAAAACAGTTTTACTATTATCAATAAAAGCTAAAAAAATATTATCTTTTAATATAGCTGTTTTAATTGGATAAGAAAATAAATCAAAATTAAAAACCTTTTCCCAATTTAAATTCAAAGTTTTCTGATATTCTTTAGAAACTACACCTAACAAATCTTTCTTATTTATTCTATAAACTATAGTATTAGCTGAATTAACCAATATATAGATATTATCTTTAAATGAAAATATATCATAAATAGAAGTTTTATCATCAAGTGAAAAACCATCATATAAAACAGGATTATCAAAAATATTTTTATCAAAAATAAATAGATACCCCCTTGATCCAGTACCTACCAATAAATTATTATCTAAAATATACAAAGCAGTAATATCATCTTGAAACGTATTAAATGTTTTTAAAGAATAATTGTCCAAATTTAATTTTATTAATATCCCTCCATAACTACCACCATATAAATAACTATTATCTACTACTAAATTAGAAATCCCTAGGTATGGGAATTCAATGCTCTTTAATATTTTTAAATCCTTCAGGCTAAAAACAATTATTTTAGAAGGAAAACTAACAGTAGAAACTATTAATTTATCTTTATAATTAACTAAATCACAAATAGGATAATCTATATTATATTTAAATTCAATATTCCCATTATCTAAATTTATTTTTAGAATATTACCTGAATAATCAACTGCCAATAAATAATTATCATAAATAATAGCATTAGAAAAAATATAATTAAAAACATATTCCTTAACTAAATTAAAATTATTACTAAAAATACCGATATAAGTCTTAGAATTAGATAAATAATTTAAGCCAATTAAATTATCCCTATAAGCTAATACTTTGAAAAATGTTTTATCAAATATAAACTTCTTAAACTTTACATTATACTTTAAATTAGAAAAATAATCAATACCAACCCCATTCTGATAGCCTTCAATTAAATCAGAATAATTAGACAAATTAATAACATTATCAATACTAAAAGATTCTTTTCTATTTTGCTTATTAGTATTGGTTTTATCTTCATTAGAATTATCTTTATCACTACTATCGTTATTATACAGAATATCTTGGATTTCTTTAAGTATATCCTGGGTATTATCTTTATAACCAAAATTAAAACGATATCTAAAATAATTATTTTTATAAAGCTTATAATAAAAATCAATTAAATAATCTAAAATATCCGAATAATTCTTTATTTTTTTAGAACTAGAAGAATCAGAATAAGAATAAGTAGTAGATGAATTAGTATTAGATTTCTTTTTTTCAGTCTTAGATATATTTCCATTAACATCAAAACTAAAGAAATCCATTCCTATTAATATTTTATTTATATCTCTCCTGAAAATAACAGGATAATAAGATAAATAAATATAAGGTAAACCAAAATTAAAGTAGCTTTTTAAAATGTCTTTATAAGTTAAAGGTATAAATTTTTCATCATCAGTTAATACACCCCATAAATTAGTAGAAATAACTCCAACAATACTCTTAGGATTAGAATTAATAAAAACATTAGCATAACTAAGAAATTGATCAAAATCCTTAGGAGGTAAAATTGTTATCCCTAATTTATCAAATATATCATAAAGATGATATCCACCGCCCAATCCTAAATAAATTGTACCATTGCTATCTTCAGAAGGTAAATATATTTCCATCTTTTCATTACCTTGACTTGACGTTAATGGATTAAAATAATTGAAATTAAACTCAACAACATTATCCCTAAAACTACTAATATAAATATTGTTAATTATACCAATATTTAAAGGAGCAATATTTAAAGAAACATTTATATATTTTATTTTATTATTTTTACTTGGAATAGAACTAATAAAACCTAAATATTTAATTAAGTTACCTAAAATTATATTATAGTTTCCACTTATAGAAGGCAAATATATATTCTGTTCCTTATTATTCTCAAAAATAATCTTAAAATTAAGCTCAAAAGGTAAAGCTTGATTATCTTGAATATATTTAGAAGAAGTTATATATAAAGCCAAAACCGATAAATAAGGAACAAATTTTGAATTATTAATAACCTGGCAATTATAATTCTTAAGTGATTTTCCATTAAATAATATAGAAATATTTAAAGGAATCATATCAGGTTTCTCATTTAATTTACCAAGAACCCCAAAAGGTCCATCAAATACTATACTACCTATTAATCTAGAATCATCTGGAATATAGGATAACTTAAAAGATTCATTATATCTATTTATAACAGTAATAACCTTAGATTTATAAACAGGAGCTTTAATATTTCCAACCCCAAACATCGGGTGTCCAAACGCTAAAAATGTTCCATCCTGATTTACCTTAGTTAATGTCCCTGTGCCATATACCTTAATATCTCCATCAACCAATGCTACACTTATACTCTCTCCATTACTTACACCTTCACCATTACTTATCGTATTTTTACTGACTTTATATCTACCATCATACAATCTACTTGTTTCCTTATATAATTCCATAGAATTACCAACTACTAAATAACTATTATTTAGTTTAGTATAAAAATTATCAAAATTAATTAATAATTCATCACTCAAATTATTTTTCAAATCATTACCTAAAACTTCTTTATTAAATTTATCAAAGTAAGGTATATTATATAAAAACATATACTTTAATTTAAGATTATCAAGATTAAGATTAAAATTAGGATAATTTCTAAGCTGATACATATATTCAATAGGCATAACAAAAGCGATAGGCTCTTTTTGAAAATCATAACCAGCAAATAAAGCCCCAATCAATTTATCATCTTTAAAAACAGGGCTACCACTCATCCCCGCAGCCACATCTACTTTAGTACCCATTAATTTAATTATATAAACTTTAAAATCTACTGTGTCCTGTATCTTTACAGGATATGGCGTTATAAACTCTACTTCTATAGTTTGAGTTCCATTACCAATATCAGTTAGTAAATAATCCTTAGAAAAAACTAATTTAGCTACAATAAATACTAAAAAAATAAATATAGAAATCAATTTATTAAAGCTAACATTAAAACTCATTTACTTATTAACTCCTTTCTTGAATTTATAATTTTCAAAAACTTCTTCAAAAGTTTTTTTAGCAATATCTTTTAAAATTTTAATTACTTGAATATAATTACTTTTTTTAGGATTAAACAAATTGAAATCAAAAATTAAAGGAGAAATAGAAATATATCCATTAAAAACTGCTTCAATATCAGTTACAAAAATCTCATTATCCTTATCATAGTTTTCAAAATAATTATATATTTTATTAGAAACAGAATCCTCAAAATTAACAGGATCTAATCTCCAATAAATCCAAAAATATCTATTTTCCTTGGGATCCAATCTAGGTTCTAACTCAGCTTTATGACGATAAAAATCATGGATAGTAATTATAGGTAAACTATCTTTTTTTAATTTATCAAATGCTGGAAAATTTATATTTAAAAAGATCTTATTAAATAACTCATCTTTCATAAATTGTTTATAGTATTTTACAAATTTATAAATAAATAAACTAGCAAAAGAGTAATCCGGATCATTGTATTGAAATAAACTAACAGCAATGGATTTAATATTATTAACAAAAGCTTCTAAAGCAGCAGAGACAGTACCTGATATACTTAAATCATATCCTAAATTAGGTCCTCTATTTATCCCTGAAATAACTAAATCAACTTGCTCTAAAAGATATTTACTTCCAATAATAACACAATCTGCAGGAGACCCAGTTGATTCATAAATATCTAATTTACCATTAGAATAAAGATTTCTTATTTTAACAGGGATTTTATAGGTAATAGAATGGCCGCTAACACTACGTTCCCCATCAGGTGCTATAACTACTATCCTATTTATAAAATTATCTAAATCCTCGCTAAAAACCTTATATAAGGAAACTATTCCATCAGCATTAACCCCATCATCATTAGTTAAAATTAAATTTAATTTTCTAGACAAGTAATTCACCTCTTCCACTAAGCATCCTTTTTTAAAATATCTTTTACTTTATTAATTATCTCAATATTCCTATTATCAAGTAACTTTAATAAGAAATTATAAACAACCTTAAAATTATTTTTACTAACTATATTGAGTATCTTTAAAATAATATTATCATTATAAACAAACGAATTTCTAACTAACTCCTGTAAATCTGAATCACTCAAAACTAAATCAAATTCATAAATAAAATCAAGTATTATATTTTTTAATCTATCGTTTTGAGTTTCCATAAAATCACTAATAAGTTTAGTAGTAAAATTAAGCATATTATTGTCATTTTCAATTTTAATGAAAGCTAAAGAATCTCTAAAAATATCTTTATTATTAACTAAATTAGCTAAAAAGTAATATTTTAAATTCTGATTATTAAAAGCAGCTAAATTAATATAAATATTATAGATTATTTCAATAAAATTTAATTTAGAAAAATATTTTTCTTCCTCCATTTTATCATTAACATAATCTTGTAAATTACTATTATTTTCAAGCAAATTTTTAATTATTCTTAAACAAAAAACTACATCCAAAAGAACTAAATTCATTATCTGAACCTTATTCTCATCATTTAAATCTTTCATAAATAAATTAATAAAATTTAACACTTTATAAATAAAATAATTGCAAAACTCAAAAACAAAAACATTATTTAATTTTCTTTCATTTTGTTGAATATATTTTAAAATATCTAAAAATGATTCAAAGAAATTAATAAAAAAGTGCTCCCATTTGGGAATCCTATTCTCATAATAATTAACTAAAAACTCAAATGCTTTATTAATATATTTTGTATTATTCCTATAATTTAATGATAAATACAAAATAATTTCTAAAGCTTTGAGATTAACTATAAAGGGTTTTCCCTTATCTAAAATATTTAAAATCTCATCTATATAACCTATATATCCATATTTTTTAATAAATTCCAAATATTCCTTTAAACATTCTATATCATTCTCTAATTTAATATAATTTATAACATCACTTATCAATTCTTTATAATCCATTAAACTTGCTATTCTAACTACGTACAGTCTTATTAAAGGAATAGAAGTATAAATCTGACTATAAACTATCTTAGAAATAGAAGAAAATTCAGCCTTAAATTTACTAAATAATGTTTGATCCTTTCTTACATGTAAAATAACCTTATGAATAGAAATTAAACTATCTAAAATAATACTTTGATTATTAGAAGATAGATTTTTATACCACTTATTAATAATATTTTTAAGATATAAGTTATTATCAAGTTGAGAGAAATCTATGTCCATTTATATATTTATTTATTTTTAAATTTTTGCATTTCGGAGGGAAGGGGATTTGAACCCCTGAGGTGATATTTAACCACCTAATGGTTTTCGAGACCACCGCCTTAGACCGCTCGGCCATCCCTCCTTTAACCCTAATTCCCCCATCCTTGCCTTATTTATACTTTTAATAATTTTAAAAATCTATTTTTTCAGAAACGCTTTTAGGATTAAGGAAGAATAATAAATAATCAGGACCTCCCGCTTTAGAATTAGTACCACTAAATTTAAACCCTCCAAAAGGATGGACTCCAACAATAGCACCAGTACATTTTCTATTTATATATAAATTTCCGCAATAGAATTCTTGCTTTGCTTTGTTTATATTAAACCTATTTTGACTAAAAACAGCTCCAGTTAGCCCATACTCAACACTATTGGCTATCTTAATGGCTTCATCAAAATCAGAATATTTCATAACAGCTAAAACTGGTCCAAATATTTCATCCTGAGCAATAACATCATTAACTTTTACATCCTCAAAAACAGTAGGCTCTATATAATAACCAGTATATTTATATTCATATCTTTTACCACCAACTAACAACTTATTCTGCTTTTTTCCTATTTCAATATAGTGCATTATTTTATTAAGAGCTTGTTCATTTATAACAGGTCCTAAGAATTTGTTTTCCTTAGGTAATCCAATCTCCATTTTTGAAATACCATCTAATAACTTATTCATAAACTTATCATAAATATTTTTATGAAGAATTAATCTGGATAAAGCCGAGCATTTTTGGCCTTGGAATCCATAAGCACTTGCTAATACTGAATTAACAGCATAATCCATAAAAGATTCATCATCAACATCATCAACAATGATAGCATTCTTACCTCCCATTTCTGCTATAACTCTTTTTAAATGAGATCTTCCAGGATAATTAGCAGCGTTTTTATGAATTAGTAATCCAACTTCTTTAGATCCAGTAAAAGATATCATATGAATATCGGGATGTTTTACTAAATAATCTCCCACAATTTCTCCTGTCCCTGGTAAATAATTAATAACTCCTTGGGGAACTCCAGCTTCTATTAGCAATTCATATAATAAATAACTCATCATAGGGGCATCTTCAGCTGGTTTAAGTATAACGGTATTACCAGTAATCAATGCTGCAACAGTCATCCCCAAAGGAATAGCTAATGGGAAATTCCATGGAGGAATAACAACTACTACCCCCAATGGTAAATAATAATAATAATTAACCTCACCAGGAAATGGTAACAATCCTTTAGGATTTTCATGAATAGATAACATTAATTTAGAATAATATTCAAGATAATCAATAGCTTCAGCAACATCAGCATCAGCTTCTACCCAATTTTTACCAACTTCTAATACCATCCAAGCGATATACTCAAATCTTCTTTTTCTTAAAATATTAGCAGCCCTTAAAAATACATTAACTCTATCATAGACATTAAGCTTAGACCAAACCTTAAATCTTTCATTAGCAACCTGAACAGCTTTATCAGCTAATTCTATACTACAATCTTGAAAAACTCCAATAACTTGCTCAATATTTCCAGGATTCACAGATACTATCTTTTTATCTACATAATACTCTTTATCAATAAAAATAGGGTATTCTCTATTTAAATTAGATTCAACAAATTCAAATGCTTCTTTTAATTTATTAACATTATTAGGATCCTTAAAATCCAAAAATGGTTCAGTTCTATATTCCCAAAGGTTATGAATAATAGGATAATCCATATGATTTAATTTATTAAAGTTTTGAATTTTCATAATTTTTACCTCCTTTCTATAAAATCATTTACAAAGCAAAAATAAATGGATCTTATAATTCCCAATTTAGCTTTTCTATAATGAATATAAAATTACCTTCTTAGATCAATTGTTTTTTTTAAAATAGAATTTTCGACAATAAATCCGTGTTTATCAGCCAACTGTTTTATTTTAATAATCTTATCACTATTAATATTTCTACCTATACTATAATTTTCATTAATATTTTCAGCAGTAAGAATAATAGTTTCAGCCATACAAGCTAATACATTATTCTTAGGATACCCTATTATATCCTCAAAAGATATATTATTAAATAATTTTCTAAAATTAGGAGTAGAAGGTAACCTAATAATTCCTCCCTCAATAACTATAACATCTTTTCTTCTTTCAATAACTTCTTTAGAAACATTATGAGGCATAGATATATCACAAACTATAGAATTGTATTTTAAATCATTGATATTAATCAATTCCTTAGGACTAGAGGTAGCAATAATAACTACATCGCTTACTTTAGTAGCTTCAGATATACTAGTACTAACTATGATATTTTCTTTATTAAAATATGGGTCATTTAATAGAATCTCATTTTTTAAAGAGCTTAATCTACTTTTGTTCCTAGCTACTAAAAAAATCTTCTTATAATCTTTATAAATCAAATGAGAAATAGCTTTACCAATAGCTCCCGTAGCTCCAATAACAGAAACTACTAATTCCTTTTTATTTAAATTTAATCGCTTCAAATTATGATCAATTACTTCCAAAGAAGAAGCAACAGTATAAGAAGCTCCAGAAGTAAAATATAATCTTTCTTTAAAAAGATTAACAAGAGTTAAACCTGCACGTCCTACAATAGAAGTGAAAGCTCCTAAACCTAAAATCTTTGTTCCTAACTTAACAGCTAAATTACTACCTTTTATTAATTTATTAACAGCTAATTTCTCATCTTCTATAAATTGTTTAGCTAATAATGGAATAACAATAAACATTCCAAAGACTACGTCAGTTGTTTTAGTTTTTATTTCAACCTCAGCAGCAACAAAAGGGTCTATCCATCTTAAAATTCCTTCAATAAAATCTGGTCTCTTATTAACAAGCTCAGGCATTACCCTATATAGATCATTATAATTCAATGGATGAATAAAAAAACCAAATGGCCCCTTCATACTATCTTAACAATAATCCTCTTTCACTACTTAAATTAATAAAATCTAAAACAATCTCTACAACTTTTAACTCGTCAATTTGATTATTTTTAATTAAATTTTCTTTAAGTTCTTGTAATTCTTGTTTTATTGTATTTAAAGTAAGGCCTTTTTTATAAATTATTTTATATATTTTTTTAGCAATATCTATTTGTTTAAAATTAAATCCATTTCGTTTCATACCTTCCTTATTAATAGAAATAACCTTAGCGGGGTTACCGTCAACCATCATAAAAGGCGGAACATCTTTAACAACCTTAGTCATACCGCCAACTATGGTATATTTTCCTATTCTTACTTTTTGATGAACCCCAGCTATACCACCCAATATAACATAATCATCCACAAAAGAATATCCAGCGATAGCTGCATAAGAAGAAATAACCGTATTATTTCCCACATAGCAATTATGAGCTATATGAGCACAAGACATTATATAATTATTATCCCCTATAACAGTTTTACTATTTAATCCCGTAGCTCTATGAATAGTAGTAAATTCCCTTATAATATTATTTTTTCCTATTATAACATAAGATTCCTCATTTTTAAAATTTTTATCCTGCGGTGGAGTACCAATAACTACAAATGGATATATAACTGTTCCCTCACCTATCGTAGTATTACATTCAATAAAAACATTATCCATTATCTTTACATTTTTTGAGATCTTACAATTAGGTCCAATATAAACATTCCTTCCTATTTGATTAGCTAATACCACAGAAGTAGAATCAATAGTATTCATATTAAATTATATCATCTTTACTTTATCAACGATATTAAATTGTTCATATATTTTCTTAAGCATCTTAAAACTAACATTTAAAGCATTAATCCCATCATCAATAGTAACTAAAGGTTTCCTGTTTTCATTAATAGCATTAATGAATTCAGTTAATTCTAATCTTAGAGGTTCATACCTAATAACATTAGGGATTTCTACTTTCATTTCAAAGCTTTCATAATTAGTATGTTTATAAATATTGAGAGGCACATAATGAACCTCTACGTACTGAGAAATATAATCAGCATAAATAGAGTTATCAGATTGTATTATCCTCATTTTCCTTTCTTTAACTGGATGACATCTACTACTGGTTAAAATAACAATAGTATCATTTTCAAAAGTAATAACAGCATTAGCTATATCCTCATTTAAAGTAAAATCATAAACACTATTACCAACTGCATTTATTTCCTTAATTTTCTTATTCTTTAGCAAATAATTAACGATAATATCTATATCATGGATCATTAAATCAAGAACAACTCCCGTAGACGGCTTCCTATTAGGTAAAGGGCCCATCCTCCTTATTTCAATAAATATCGGCTTATTAACATAACTAATAACTTGCTTTAAAACAGGATTAAACCTTTCAGTATGTCCTACCATTAAAATTGTTCCTTTTTTGTAAGCTAATTCCCTTAATTCCTCAGCTTGTTCTAAGTTATCAGTTACAGGTTTTTCTATTAATATATGTTTTGAATAATTTAAAACCATTTTAGCTACTTCATAATGTTTATCAGTAGGTACAGCAATAGAAACAGCATCAACCTCTTTTATTAAATCCCTAACATCTTTATAGTAATTAGTTTGTAGATTTTCTGCTACCATTTCAGCTTTAGATTCATCTACATCATAAACCCCTATTAATTTACAGATCTTATTTTGAGCATAGATCCGTGCATGATGAAACCCCATATACCCAACGCCTATTACCCCAATCTTTAACATAACTAAACCCCTTTTGATTTTTTAGTATTTTTAATGCTTTTTTGGTTACTTTTTAGGAGTAATTGCGAATGTTAAGTTCCCATAAGCTATTAAAACATCTCCAATATATACTTCCCCTTTAGCAGTAGGAAAGATTACTTGCCCCAATTTCTTCATCTTTTCTTTCCTTACTTTTATAATTAGATCATCACCAGGTTTAGCGCTTTTCTTAAACTTAAACTCATTAATAGATGTTAAAACTGGTAAATAATTATCTTTATCTTTAAAATCATGTAAAAATAAAACTCCTGCAGCTTGAGCTATAGCTTCTATCATAATAACTCCAGGTAATATAGGATTATCAGGAAAATGACCTACAAAAAACCACTCGTTTATACTTAAGCTCTTTTTTACAACTATCTCATCCTCTTTTAAACTCAATACTTTATCTACAAATAAAAATGGATATCTATGTGGTAAAGAATTTAATATTATATCCATTTTCTATTAATTCTACATTATTTTTAACTTTCCTTCTAAAATCTACACAAATAAAAAATATTTATATATTATAATATTATTTTATATCATTTGTGGAATCCAAATAGTTTTAATTTCAACAAAATTCATTAAAAACTCTAATTTAAAGAACTTATCATTATAAAAATCTTCTTCTTTAATTTGTTTAATAAAAGTTCTTTTAACATTAATAGAAGCCCCCTCTTGTATAATCTCTTTTAATCTCTTATTCTTATCATCTAATTCATTATAAACAAAACAGATAGAATTAACATCCATATGGTTAGATAAAACAGGTACTAATTCTTCATAAAATCCAGTTAATATATTAACAACGCCCGGTAAAACATCAGAAGCTATCATAACTTCAGAAAAAGATAAAACAGCTAACGGATTATGTTCAATTAAAACAACAACTACATTCCCAAGCATAATAATAGGAATAACTAAGGAAATAAAATTTAAAAACGAAGGTTTTTCAGGTAAAACAACCCCCACTACACCAACAGGTTCCGGGGTAGAATAATTAACAAATTTACTATTAACATTATTAATAGTTCCAATTAGATGATGGAATTTATCAGCAAACCCTGCAAAATAAACTAATCTATCTACACTAACTTCTATCTCTTTAACGGGATTTTCTACCCCCATTAAAAACAGTTCATTTATAAATTCTTGTTTCCTATTTTCTAATTCTTCAGCCATTCTGTAAATTATCTGCCCTTTATTATATCCACTTCTTGAAAACCAGCTTTCTAAAGCGTTCCTTGCATACCTCACAGCATCTCTTAAATCCTTTTTAGAAGATCTAACTATATTTGCTAAAAATTTACCATCTTTACTCATAACTTTATAAGTCCTATTACTTTCACTCCTAACTAAATTATTATTTATTAATATCTTATAAGTTTTTTTAACATTAATTCTTTCATTATTCATAAAAACTCACCTCTTAATTTAATTATTATACTTTTTTAGGAATTTTCTTTTAATAAAAATAAGGATTATATAACAAAATAAAAAATTAAACAAAAAATAAAGAGGGAAAACAAAAAAAAGAGAGAATATAAAATTTAAAGGGCCCCTAGCTCAAGTGGCAGAGCATGCGGCTCATAACCGCAGGGTTCTAGGTTCGAGTCCTGGGGGGCCCATAAATCCCCAATGCTTCCTATCCATAATCTTGGTTCGCTAATTATAAAATATTTCAAACTATCTATCATTTTTAAATTAATAATACTCAAATTAAGCCAAAAATCGATTGCTAATAATACATCAATTACTACTGAATTAACCTTTAACTTATACACTAAAACATCTTTCTTTGAACAAGGTATTAATTTTGATCATTATCAGTATTCCATATATATCATACATCAAAAGACAAATAACTTAAATTACTCAATAATAAAACAAATAGTATCTAAAGAAATTTCAGATAAAACCAACGCAATAGTAAATAGAATATATCTACTAAATCAAAATCAACTGGGATTAGCATTTGAAAAATATTTCCAAAAAAATAATAGTATCTACATAGAGTTTCCTAATATCAAAGATCTACATAATTTTAATCTATATTTATACTATGATTTAAACAGTAATTTTTATTTAAAGTTAGGTATAGATAACTTTAGTTTTAATTCTAAAAATAAAGTAGAACCAGTTATTGGGTTTTATTTTGAATACTAAATACGATTTTGAATACTAAATACAAAAAGTATCAATGAATAAAGTAATAGAAATAACTAACCTTAGTTTTAAGTATGATAAGGAAATAATATTAGATGATATAAATTTGGAAGTTTTTGAAGGGGAATTTGTAAGTATAGTTGGTCCAAACGGTGCAGGTAAAACTACTCTTATAAAAATTTTATTAAACTTAATCCCCTTTAATCAAGGAACTATTAAAATTTTTAATAAAGATATCTCAAAAGATAAAAGCTATCTAGAATACATAGGTTACTTACCTCAAATCTCAAATATTGATAAAAATTTTCCAATAACTGCTAAAGAAGCAATATTAATATCAAAATATAAACGAAAAGGTTTATTTAGCTTACCAAACTTTGTTTATACTTTACAAGATAAAATAGAAGTAGAAAAAATTATAAAATTACTAAATTTGGAAGATAAAAAAGACAAAAAACTCAGCGAACTATCAGGTGGACAAATCCAAAAACTACTATTAGCACGAGCCTTAATTAGAAATATTAAAATCTTAATCTTAGATGAACCCACTAATTTCATTGATCCTAAATCAAAAACAGAACTAATTGATATAATATCTAAAATAAAAAGCTCTCTAAGTATAACTATACTAATGGTAAGTCATGACCTAAACATAGTCTATAAATTAACTGATAAACTAGTTTGTATAAACAAAAAAGCCTTTGTAAGTAAATTAGATAATAAAAATCCCAAAAATAAAGAAGAAATTCAAAAAAATTTAAAATCTATATATAGCCAAAATTTTGAATATATAGAACATTTTAGCTGCATTCTAGAATAATCAAAATTTTACCCAAATCTATTTTTTAACTTTTTTTATAACTCAAAAATGTTTTTGTGATTTTTTATAATATTATATT
>Ga0197143_1001117_pt1 | contig 23921 bp, 28 predicted proteins | sample GBS70_MetaG_FD_148603 | JGI IMG/M metagenome (GOLD analysis project Ga0197143, IMG submission 148603) | Sediment microbial communities from Great Boiling Springs, Gerlach, Nevada, United States - GBS 70_MetaG | ecosystem: Environmental > Aquatic > Thermal springs > Hot (42-90C) > Sediment...
GATCTTTTCGACTTGGGCGTCGATGCCGCCGGGGGCTTCGACCTGCTTGACGGTGGAGACCCTGGCGTAGCCGAAGCAGCGCAGGGGCTTGGTGGTGGCCATGTCGGCTTCATTATAACTTTTTAGGCATAGAATGTCAAGTGGTATGGAATACAAGGAAGTGGGAACTTCCTGGACAATAGATGCCGCGATTCGGTTCTCCCAACTCTGGCCCATGAGAGAGTGCTTGCGTTCTTCGGCCACTGCCCTCCCTCTTGACAGCAGATCCGCATGTGCTATAATGGTTTTTGGATCGTAATTGATTTGTAATTTTTAACCATTACACTATCCCGGAGGTGTATTCCCAATGCCGATGCAGACAGTGCAGATTCGACTCACCAAGGAGCAGCTCAAACTCATCGATGCCAAAGTCAAGCGCGGCGAGTATCCAAGCCGCTCAGAAGCGATCCGTGACTACCTGCGCAAGGCCGAGTTTCTCGAACTCTTCAGCCGGTTCTTGGAAGTTACGGGCCGGAAGCCCTTCACCATGAGAGAGCTCGAACAGACCCGTGCCAAGGTGTGGCAGAATAAGTTCGCCGCCCGGGTACGAACTCGTAAGACTCAATAGCTCTGCGGGGCCAGGCCATCCCTGGCCCCGCCCTTGTTTTTCATGAAAATCCTTCTTGATACGAGCGTCCTGCTTCCGGGCTTCCGCCATCCAGGTCTCGAGGAGAAACTAATGGGCAAGTTGCTCGCCCAAGGAATAACGCCTGTGGTCACGGACTACATCATTGAAGAACTCCGGGAGAACATCAGGGAGCACTACACCGAGCGCGAAAGGGCCATAGCCCTCGATCTACTCCTGGAGCTCTTGGCGCTGGGCGTGTTGGAAATAAAGACCTTAGAAGACTATATCGACAATCTCGATGAAGCCTCTCTGTATGTCCCTGAAAAGGATGCTCCCATCTTGGCCGCGGTCATGCTCCCCGATATTGATCTGTTCATCACCAAAGACGAAAAACACTTCATCAAGAACCAGAAACTCCAGAACACACCGTGGCAGAAAAAGATTAAGCATTTACGTGATTATCTTGCAGAAGTTTCCTGAGTGGCATCGGCACCCAGGGAAAACTCTCGATTCCGACACGTCGCTTGCAAGATCCTGACGACATCGTGAGGAGGCTGCGGGGGCACCACGGCCGTTGATACCAACATCTTACTCGATATTCTTATCCCCAATGCCAGAGACCTATTTCAAGGAGTTGCAGCTGCTCTCCCCTGCTTGAGGCTCTCTTCATGCTCCTTCTAATTTAACGCTCAGCGTGGATACTTGACTTGCAATGCCAGGAAAGAGAACCTCCTCAACAATCAAGGGATTGTTCCCTCCCTAGACTGCCGGAGCAACGAGGGCTTTTCTTACAAATTTTCGTTACCGTTAGACGGTCTTCACTATCTGCAACATTATAAGTGAAGCAGCAAGAGACATCGATATAGAAATTGTTTCCATACCGTTAGACGGTCTTCACTATCTGCAACCCTTACCCTTTGTAAGCCGCATTCCTTGCGGGTTGCGGACCCCGTTCCCGCTAACCCCCCTACCTGGCTCGGCTCGCTCTCGGCGAGCCCGGACACGCCCCGCGGCGGGTTTTTCCGAAAGGATGCGCCTTTCGCTCTCCCGCTAATCCCCCCACCTTGAGAACCCTGCAGAGGTTAGCGGCTATTTCTTTATACCACACTTCTCCCCCTATTGTCAAGAATGCGCTCAGAGGCCTTTCAGTAGCCGTTCGGCCTCCTCGTAGTTCTCCCGTTTTGCTGCTTGGATGATCTCTTCTAAGGCCCCCTCACCCAGATCCCCATCAACCCGCTGCTGTAACAGTTGCCAATCGCCTTGGAAGTAGGCGCGCGCTAGAGCATCATCCCCGGCTCGGGCGAAGAGCATCTCGATAAGCCTTCTCTCTTTGGGGTAACAATCGCCCAGATCTTTGATCTGAAGGTCTGGGGAGATCTGCCGGGCTAGATATTCCGTTAAGCCCTCGTGGAGGCCTTTCCCACAGATCTCCTGGAAACGCTTATCGCTCAGCTGATGGAGCCTCTCATGTGCCAGCGTCTTCGGCACTAACTGGTGCTCACGATCAATATGGATCTCGCCGCAGTAGTCGCCCAGGACTTGCTCTCCTTCTTTAGGCTCATAGTGATGCCCCCTCTTGAGGTGCTCTAAATACTCTTCGTGCCTATGGAAGTTAGGTTTCTGTTCTTTGGCGTACTCCAGCCGCTCTTTGGGAATATATTGCCCAAAGCGATGCTCGAGGCGCTCTAAGATATGGCGATCCAATTGCTCCAGATGGCGTCGCCGCGCCTCTTCTTCATTCAGTTCTAGGCGGCGAAGTCTCTTACACTCCAGACTCATCAGCCCGTCCTCCTTTCCGTGGAGATCTTCTGGTATAGGCGCGGAATGGCGGGACCTGCACTAAGAATGGCTCTTTCATCCCCTCTGTGTAACAGGCGGCTTGGCCCGTGGTGAGCGTGGCCAGCGCCCGCATCTGCGCCTCGCTCATGTTGGTGCACCCCCCGATGGCTTCTCGATCCTCTTTGGCCACCAGCCGGTGCACTATCTTCAAGTTTGTATTCTTCAAGATGTCGGGATGCAATTTGGTTGGGCTCTGGTCGACGATGATGAGGCCCTCGCCGAAGGCCCGCAGCTCCGCCAGCATGTTGCAAAAGACTTCGACGGCCTGGGCGCGTACGTTCGAGACCTCAGGATGCCCCGAGAACTGAATCTGCCGCGCTAATAACCGGTGGGCCTCCTCCAAAAGGGTGATATGCTGGAGAGAGCTGGGCCCTTGGGCAAAGCGGTGCTCATATAGCCTTAGCCACAAAAGTCCCATGAGGAAAGCTACCACCTCAGGATCGCCTAGGGCTGCCAGCTCCAGCACTGCCGGGCCCTCCAAAAGCTCTTCCATCGGCATAGAATCTTGGGTATCTAACATCCGGCCCTTCGCGCCCATCTTCAGGGAGTTCAATCGCACCCTTAGTGCTGTCTGCACATTCTGCGTCACTTCGGGATCGTAGCCGGCCTGCTCCACCACTTCCTCAACTTTCGCACATAGATCGCTTAAGGTGGGAAAGCGTGATGATCCTGCGTGAGAACATGCGCCGCTGGACAGATCCCAGCCCCGCTCTCGATAGATCTCATAGAGCGCTTCTTCGAGAAGATAGGGCATGGGGGCATACAGGCCCGCGAAGCTGGCGTTAAAGAGTGATCGGAGAAGATCAATATGCGTCTGGACATGGATACCGTCGGGGACTTCGAAGGGATTGATGCGCCACGGCGCTTCTCGCTCATCCCCCAAGGTGAAGAGCTTGAAGTCATGAAAATCCGAACAATCCTTGAAAGCCCGATACTCCTGCTTCGCCGGTTCTATGACCAAGAAGGGTATGTGATGGTCACGCCAGAGCTGATCTAAGAGAAACAAGCAGCTCTCCGTCTTGCCGCTGCCCGTCACGCCGGTGACGAAGGCGTGTTTGACGAGATCTTTCACGTCCAGCTCCAACCACTGGCCTGTGGGCACGGCGCGATCTAACACCTTGCCGATGACCAGGGAACTGCCCTGGCCTTGCGCCTTGGGAAGGGAGCGCTGGGGCAGGGCCACGGCAAAGCGGGCGTCGGGGAACACTTGATAGCCGGGCATCTCCTCTTGCGGCAGCTGCACCAGCAGTGCCAAGTCACGGGTGTTGAGCACGGTAGAGGGAAAAAGCGCGCTGCCATTGGGTAGAGTCGAGTCGCGCAAGACCCTTATAGGCCTGGGCACTGACTTCTCCCCTGAGAATATCCCGGCCAAGAGCGCTATCCCTCGCTCTACATCCTCTTGATGGGCAGCGAGGAGAGCTACCCCTACCTCCCAAGCACCGGCCATGCACGCGACCCGATATTTGCCTAAGGCTGCCTCCAGAAGCTCTAGATAATATTGCGCCAGGGGGTGGTTGTTCTCCTCGATGCTGCTCTTTCGTAAGTACGTGTTCTTAACGCGACGAACCTCTTCAGCAAGGGTCTCGAAGGTGCAGGCAATGGTAGGCAGTGCCACCGGCGTGGCTACCACAAGATAGGCCCACGAGGATCGCTCTGGCCCCGTGGCTAAGCCACGAATAAGGCGCTCAAGGCCTTCGCCCTTCTTCGGGGAAGGGATGCCGGTCATCAGGGCGCGGTAAGGCATCTGCAGCAGGCGGTCGTTCAAGGCTTCCCCCTCTCCTCCTTCTGCCAGGTGCACCCCCGGCAGGCTGCCGCTGAGCAGATGCTTCAAGGACACGCGAGGTGGGTTGCCAACCAGAGCCCAGTAGATCGAGATCTCCACCCCCTCCCCCATGAGAAGAAAAGCAAAAGGGTGACCTGAGGCATAGAGCCCTATGACTAGGTCCTCTGTAATCTGCCTCAGGCTCCTGGGGCTGCGCGTGCCAAGGCGTGGGATGCCGTGGATGCGCACGCAGCTCTGCCCATCCAGCGACAGAGAAGGCCGTGGCAAACCCTGAGCCTCGTCTTGGCCCAAGAGACTTGCGATGTCTCGCCTGATATCCCCACTTGGAACAAAGAGCGAGGTGCTCATAATCCCTCAGCACACAACCGCCTACCCGAAAAAGAGCCCCATAAACATGCTGAAGATCACAAGATGGAGCACTAACCAAGCCCACGAGGAGCTCTGGGGGATAGCGATCTGGGCGCGAGTGCGCAGATTGAGCCCGCTTCTCAGATGTAAGACCCCATCCCGCCAGCGGCCCCACAGGGCTACCTCGTCCCCTGGCATCAGATTCCCGCTCCTGAAGTGCCCCTTGCGCCGCACGATGTGCTCGCGTTCGAGGCGATCCCGCACCCGAAAGTACTGCACCGGGACTTGCTCTTCCCTGGCTCTGCCTGGACTCAAGAAGTGCCAGATCCCTATAAGAGCGAAGAGCCTGGAGGGACTGAGGACTTTGAAGGCGAGATACAACCCTAACACCCCTAAGATAATCGAGAAGGGCCCGGCGAACTTCAAGAGCGCCCCCACAAGAAGGAACGGCAGCCCTAGAAGCTCGATGAGGAAGAGTATGCGATTGAGCAGCTGGATACCGTCGAAGTCCGGAGGCTCATAATATACGGCGTCCGCGGCAATGACCGTGCCCCTAAGATCAGGCTGGCGCGGCGGTAGTCCCCACACACCTTGAGGGAGTGCTGCCGTCACTTGCCCAACTCCTTCATAAGCCCTCAACCCTACTTCCACGGCGTAGCCTGCCTGGGGCTCAAATGGCCGAGGCTGGGAATCCGTGCGGCGGCTGCGGAGCAGCTCCTGCTGGCAGCGCGCGCAGCTTTGAGCCCCTTCCGGATTATAAAACCCACAGTGTGGACAGCGCATCTTCTCTTTCCCCTCACTCTCCTAAACGAGCTAAAACGCAAAATCCTTTCAACATGCTAGGCCAGGAAGCTGAAGGGGATAACTGGGCCCTCAAGGATTTACTCTCGTCATCTTGCCCGGCAGCCCAAAGGGGATGGGCTTGGCAGAATCATACCCCCAGCGAATCTCGACCCGGGGAGGTGAAGAAGCCGTATGGATTCTGCTATAAGCGAGCTCTGAGCGGGAGGAGCTCAGCCTGACATCACACTGATAGATGGCCAAGAGGATTCCAAGGAGGATAAGGGCGATCGCAATAGAGCCTGTTGTGGGAAGTTCCCCGCGCTGGGGCTCTCTCTCAAGGGGGTGACGAGTGGGGGGCTCGAAGATCTCCGGCGTCCGCTGCAGCAAGCCGTCCTGACTTCGACCTTGTTGCGTAGCCGTAATCCTTCCGGCTCGCTCGTTGATAGGCTGAGCCCCGCGCTTCTTGCCCCACGGCACGTTATACGGGATCTCGTTACTAGGCGCTCGAGGCATTCACTCACCTCCTCCGAAGTACCATAAGTAAGATCAAGCCCAGTACCAGAAGAAGGGCTATCTGCTGGTCCGGCTGCGTGATTACGCCTAGCCCCCATAGGAAGAGCAAGCCTAACAAGAGCAAGATAAGCGTGGGCAATCCCCGCAACATCAGCCAAAGGCCGATCAGCACAACTACTACCGGCGCGACCGCAAGAAGAAGTGTCCCCATCTCGCTATAAGAAACGGCCTCGAACGCTGAACTCTTTCACCGGTAGGCAGAGGCGTCGGCCTCACGGTCGCTGCTCCCAACGAATTGGTAGACGGCAAAGGTTCTGCTATCTCATCCCCCTTCCCTTCGACACCCTCCTCCCCACAGAGGGGGCAGCCTGGGCGCTTCTGGAAGTTAAGTTCCACCTTCTGGTGCTGCACAAGATCGAATTTCATATAAGTAGGCAGCGGCGCAAAGCCCGTCAGATACCGGGCCAGAAGGTCCATTCCCATGCCGGCGATAACGGAGTTCAAGGTGATCACTGCCGGCGGGGTCTCGGATGTTCCTGCGATGTAGCCCACGGCCCGCTGTACTTCTCTGATCTGCTCGGAGACGATCTTCGAGGGGTCTAAGCCCTGGCAGAGCAAGCACGGCCCACCAGGAGGAAAGTAGAAGACAATCTGGCCCCCCATCTCTTTGACACGCTTCTGCTCATCCAGAAAGATGCCTGAGCCCAAGTCCATCAGCGGCTTCAGATACCTGGCGGCTAAGATCTGGGCCTCCAAGCGGGCCGCATCGTTATCCAGACAGTTTATGATCACATCGGCCTCGAGGATGGCCCGGCGGGCCGGCTCGTCTTGTATATGCGCGAAGATGGGTTTCACCTGAATGTGATCATCATAGCGCTTCAGCTCCCGCGTCATGACCGCCACCTTGGGCTTGCCGACGTCTTTGGCAATGGCTCCCACAAGCCTGTTCAGGTTGGTCTCCTCGACGCAATCTGGGTCGACCAACGTGATCTTCCGGAAGCCCAGCCCCTTGGCACAGGCGACGACGAAGCTCCCTAAGCCCCCGACACCGCAGATGGCAATGTGCGTCTGATGGATCCGGCGCTGGCCCTCCTCACCCAAGAAGCGCACGTTGCGATCGAATCGGGGAAGCACCTCGGGCCCGCTCTCCTCCCCCAGGCGCAGCGTCTTCATCCCGCTGGGCCCCACCACGCGAATCTCTTCTACATCAGCGAGATGATTCCCTCCATGATCGAAGCATTCGGCCGTGAAGCCTTCTTCTTCCTGACCGTAGACTAATCGCACAAAGAGAAAATCCCTCAGCTGCTGAGTCAGCCACAAATAGCTTCTGAGGCTCTTTAATGTTCCGGGGAAGTAGCGGTCGTCAATAGCGCTGAACTGGGCATGCTCGGAGAAGGGATGGCTGTGGGCGTGGACATAGCCGGGCACCCCACTGTGAGCGAATTGCCTAAATGTCTCTAAGATGAACTCGGCCTTGGGCTCCACCACCGCCCCGTGCTGCTGGGCATAATCCCCATCGTGAGGATTGAGCATCCGGTGCACGTAGAGCTCGACAAGCTCATCGCGGCGCTTGGCGTGGCCCACAAACAGGAAAGAGGCTCGCTCCAGACGATCCGGCTTCAAGAGCTGCTCCCTGAAAGCTCGAAAGTCTGGCTCCTTGAAGACCAGCCTGGCTTTGCGAATCTCGGCCTGATGACCATTAAAACGCATGAGTTTTAGTCCTCCCAGCGAAAGGGATCGCTCAGATAGGTGTAGACCTGGGTTAAATAGCTCAGGATCGAATCCCTCTTGGGATTCCACCTCCTTTGGTGCACACACAGGTACCGCCAGTTCTTGCCATACTGCTCCTGAAAGCGTTGCGCTGGGCTGTCCATATCGGGAAAGTAGTGGGGGATGTCTACTACCCGGCCCTTGTGTCGGATCTTCAGATCAGGGTCTACGAACAAGTCTTTGAGGGGCTCGCCGTAGCCGTAGCTTTCGGGCACGATGATCAGCATATTGGTGCGCTCCTTGTTGAGGCAGGCTGGCAGCGGCACGCCCTTGATACAGATCCAGTCGTAGTTTGGGGCCCAACTGACGGCGTGGGGCCCAAAGTGCAGGCAAAGGGCTTTGATCTCCGCGTTGAGCCGGGGGATGTTCCTCATCTCCGCCCACCTGTCACGAACCTTTCGAGGGTTCCAAAGCGCTCCCCCTCTTGGACGTCGAGGACCTGATCGTCCTCGATCACCTCGTGGCCTTTAGGGGAGATGCGATAGATCACCGCTTCGTGGGGAGCCCCTGTGTACTCGCGCAGGGCCCGCCCCGTGACGTTGCCCTCCGGCACCCAGATCTCCTGCCCGTCAATGATGATCTTTCTGCCATTCATAGCTATCACTGAGAGGAACGGTAGAGGGGGGCGAAATCTTTCAGCAACGAAGCTCAGGGGAGGGGCGTATGGGGATGGATTCTATGCCATCCTCTGGCAAAACCGCTAAGCAGTCTTCACATTCTGTAACGATAAAAGCGGGGGACGTAGTAAAGTTTCGTAACCTTGTTTCCATACCGCTAAGCAGTCTTCACATTCTGTAACTCCGGCCGGGTTCCCCTACCATGCTCTTGCCTGCGGACTTGTTTCCATACCGCTAAGCAGTCTTCACATTCTGTAACATCCAACAAGATAAATACGGAGAGAAAATCTCATGGCTACTAGTTTCCATACCGCTAAGCAGTCTTCACATTCTGTAACATTTGAACGCTTGGGAGTTTCACAACCGGTATCTTTCGGCGGTTTCCATACCGCTAAGCAGTCTTCACATTCTGTAACCCTTACCCTCCGAAAGTCGCATCCCTTGTGGCCCGCGAACCCTGTTTCCGCTAACCCCTGCGCGCCTCGGATCACCCTGGGAGGGGTCCGCATAAGACCTGCGGCAAACTTTGCCGAAGAGATGCGCCTTTCGCTCTCCCGCTAACCCCCCCACCTTGAGAGCAATGTGGAGGTTAGCGGCTACTATTTTTACCATATTTCACCTCGATTGTCAAATTCGATATGATAGTAAAGAAGGAAGGGTAAAGCTATTATGTTGACTGCAGTCGTCTTGCACCTGCGGCCAGTGGCAGCAGTGCGGCTACCCGTCTCCCATGGCTCATTTGCCCATGCCTCGGCTATGGACTTACTGGTGCGGCTGGACCCGCTTCTCAGCCACCTGCTGCACCACACTGCAGAGCGGAAGCCCTTCACCTGCAGCCCCCTTGGGGGGGCCACCCGCCGCGAGGGGTTTAACTTCCTTCTCGACCCTGAGCAGCTCTATACCTGGCGCCTCACCGGGCTAACGGCAGCAGTTTCGCAGCAGCTGGTGCGCCTTTCGCCCCAGCTTGGCGGGATACGCATTGGCGAGGCCGTCTTCTCCGTTGTCGACGTCTCGACTGCCCCAGAGCAGCACCCTGAGGCAGGCCAGGATACATACGAAGCCCTGCTGGCCCGCTGGACGAGGCCCACGCCGCAGCCCTGCAGCACCGTGACGTTGCATTTTCTCACCCCCACGACATTTCGTATGGGGGGCTTGGAGCAGCCCTTCCCTCTGCCCCATTGGGTCTTCGGGTCGCTGCTTGCGACCTGGAATGCTTTTTCTGCCTACCCCCTCCCAGACCTGAGGGAGTCCCTGGATGAGGCGGTCGTGCTGAGCAACTATAGAGCCGAGACCCGGCGGGTGGAGCTAGGGGGGCATCGCACCGTGGGCTTTGTGGGCAAGTGCACCTATCGGGTCGTCAAGCCAGCGCCCGAGCTCTGCCAGCTTTTGGGCCTTTTGGCGGCCTTCTCTTTCTATGCTGGTGTGGGCTGGCAGACCACGCACGGCCTGGGCCAGGTGCGCCCTCAATTCCCTTCGCTCCGCTCAGCATGACGACTTGATGAAAGCAAAACAGTATAAGATTTGAAATTCTGTCAGGGTGTTGCCTTAAAGTAAGATAAGGAGATTTAAGAGGATAATCGCCAGGCCTACCGCTACCTGCCAGCTCCGCTGAGCAAGAAGCCGATAAACCACAAGAACAGGCAGATGGCCAAGACCCAGAGGACGAGGTTCACAAGGATGATCGCCAGGCTCACTGCTATGGGGAAGGCACTGGCCGCGCCGGCAGCCACCTCCGCAAAGGCCACCCGGTGCCAAGTTAGTCCGCCGGCCTGTAGCATCCGCGTGCGCCACACCAGCACCAGATAAAGCCCCAAAGACGCTAAGATCAACAATAGTATCACGGTGGCATGGGCGGCGAGCCAAGAGAGCAGCCCGCGTAAGATCCCTCCCCCAACCAAGAAGAAGCCTGAGCGACTCCACTCCAGCAGCCCCGGCAAGTTCCACAAGAAGAGCAGTTGGGCCAGGAGCGCTGCCCCCGCAAGCAGCGTGAGCATCTGCAGCTTGCGGTCCAGCGGTGCCCTCCACCGCTCATAGGGCACGGCCCGCTCTAGGAGCTGCGATAGCGTGGCCCGTGGTAGCTCCTTAGTGCTCATCGTGAAGACTCTTCATCAGCATATTGCCAGTGGGCCAGATAGAACCAGACAGCCAGCTCTCCGGCCGCGACGGGCCGACCCGGAGCAACGACCGCCCCCATCAACAGGGGATCTAACCCTTGGGCCAGAGCTGGGAGGATGAGACCTGCTGACGCCATCCCCAGGCCTACCCCAGCCCCGACCAGCAGCGGCACGGCTGTCCCCAGCCACAGGCCCATGCCCAAGGTGCCGAAGAGCCTGGAAGCCTGTTGCACCCTCGGCGACGCCGGGACGAGCTTGTCGGCATCGAGAGGCTCCCCCTCCCGGACTGTGCCCTTCTCTATCTCATGGACGACATAGAGCATCTCAAACTCCTGGCCGAGGCCAGCTTCCTGGAGCCGCTGTAAATGCCTCAGCACCGCCTGAGGGATTGGGAACCCATCGGGATCGGAGAAGAGCGGGTCCTCGGCTACGTTGCAGAAGACATAGTCGTAGCGTGGGCTCTTGGTATAGAGCCGCCAGCCAGAAAACAGCGGCGCGACGGCTAGAGGGAAGACGGGCAGCTGCCGCGCTTGAGCCAGCCAAACGATCTGCTCAGCTCGGGTGCGCAGCTCGGGTGAAGCCAGCTGCAGCGCAGCAGCTGCGGAGGTGAGGGAGTGGGCCGTCACCGGGACGAGCGCCTCGCTGGAGCGCACGGGCACTCCCGCTTGGCGGAGAAGCCCCTCCAGCCAGGCTGCATCGCTCTGAAGCCCTCTCGTTATCGTCGTCGTTGGTCGCTTGAGCATCTGCATCACCTACGAAAGAGAACGTGGCCCCAGGTGAAAACCTTTCAATGAGGAGACCGCTGCACAATCCAGCGCGAACCGTTGCGCAAGATCAGCTGTATCCGGTTCCCCTCACGCGCTTGCACCGAGAGGACGAGGCTCTCCCTCCCGAGAGCTATCAGCTGCTGACACCGCTCATGGAGCAGCTTCAAGAAGCGCTCGGCCAGCTCCCGCTGGTAGAGATCCGTGAAGATGGACATCATTTCAGCCTCCTGTGATTCTGACTGGTAGTACAGGGTCAGCGACCCGCACTGCGACCACACGGTAGCGTAGCTCCCCCAGGGGAGTGGAGACGACGATCTCTTGGCCAGCCGTATGCCCCAAGAGAGCCCGTCCCACGGGGGAGTCCACGGAGATCTGCCCGTGTTCCCAATCTAGCTCCTTAGGGCTGCTGGGGTGGACCAGCTCCACTTCCTCAATGCGCCCTTGCGCATCCTGCAGCACAACCCGCGATCCAACCCTGATAATACTCATAACATCACCTCAGGAGTCCCAAGCACCGCGCTAAGGCCTCTACCTTCTTCTTGAACCTCGAGTGAGCCGGATAAAACGCGCTCTCTGGCAGATTCAGATAGCCCTTCAAGAAAGCGGTCTTCTCATGGTCCCCCCACTGGTCGCTGCCTGGCGTCTCAATCAACGCCTGATATGCTTCCCAAAAGCGTCGCTCTTGAGGTGTAAGCTCGGCAAGATATTGCTTGATCTCCTGCTGAATGTTTGCGCTTCTTCTCATTTCAACCTCCTTAGCTTGGGGGTCACAGCCCACAGTGATCTCGACGTACTCGATGGTGATCTCTTCATCGTCATCCGTATAGGTCAGAGACACGACATGGTTTGACTCCCACTCTTGCTGCTTCTTGTTCCTGCGAGCTATGTTTCGACACTCGTTCTTGATGATCGTTTTGAAATAGCTGTAAAATTGTGATTCGCCCTGCCACTCAAAGCCGTTGCTAAGCTGCTTCAGAAGTTTCATGAACGCTTCGTTGAAGGCAGCCTGGGCCTCGTGTTCGTCCCTCAAGAAGCTCAGTGCTAAGGCCAAAAACCGCTGCCGCAGGACGCTGTAGAGTTGCTCCAAGGTGTGTCCATCAAGATGCTGCAGCGTCTCAGCCGTGATCGTCTCGATGAGCTTCATTAATGGTCACCGAGACGATATTCAGGGGGGATTATTTAGAGATCGTTAGTGCTCTTTTTAGAAATTCTTTAAATGGGCCTTCTAAACCGAGGATTCGAGCATCTCGATCAGGATCTCCTCGGGCTCAAGAGACACTCGATACTCGCGGTTTCTAGTACTGCCGCGCACTTGGATAAGCTCTTTGATGCTTCGGTCGCCTAGGTCAATAGAGGCTACCGCTTCATTAATAGAGGCGCGAGCCTGACTTCTTATGCTAGCGCTGTTGCCGTCGTCTAACCGCTGAGGGCTAATCCAGCCGCCATTGTGGCGCACCCCATATTTATCCCCGCGGCGCGCTTTACACAACTCGAGGAGGAATCGCATAGGGCCCTTGTTGTGAGCAAATTTTAGCCAGTGACCGGGCACAACTTCACAATTGATCCTCTCTACCTCGTTCTCTGAACAAACGACCTCCAAGTGCAAGCGGACGTTAGTAAAGAAGCGGAGCGCTGCACCTTCGAAGCGGCTTAAATCCATCTTGGAGACACGCTGAGCTGCTTGCTGACGCTTCTCCTCAGGATCGGGCGGTAGGCTGCTTGTTTGCCCTGGCGGCGGGTCATCCACATGCCACATAGTGACGGGAGATACGACCCTAGAGACGGCTGCCAGCATCAACACGGTGCGCATCGCCGGCATCCCGCTCTCCACAATGTGAAACTCTACATCTGAACCCGCAAGTTCCTCTGCCACGGCTCCCTTAATACGTTGCAACATGTCAACCAGCGGATCAACAATGACTTCATAGCGGGTCAACTTGGTTGGATCATGGATGTTCAAACACCAAGGGTAACAATCTTGAATCTGTTGATATAACCAAAGGTATCGCTGGGTCTTTTGGCAGGCCTCCTCCGTTGAGGGAGAGTAAATTAGATCTACTCGATCCGGTTGCAAATACCATGCAGCAGTAATAATGGGCCGATCACCCTTTGGAGAAACAGGATCATCCGGTCCTACGCATCCAATAAGGACTTTCTTATGTTTCGGCTCCTCCAACACTCCCTAGCCTCCTCATAAATATTCGCGCACGATGGCAATCACTTCCTTTGCCTTGAGCTTCGACCCCGCCCGCGGCGAGCCGATGATCGTCCCGTGCGCCGGCCCGCCCCACCCCGCTTCCTTCTCGTTCAGAAACTGCAGCAAAGAATCCACCCGCACGCCGTTCCCAGCTATAGTATACTTGGGCACCGGCGGGGTACCAAATCGGGGTGAATAAGCAATCGCGATCTGACAGCCCAGACCATACAACGCCCCCAAGGCCCCGATTACATCCGTCTCCACAAAGCCCGCTTTCAGCCCGCTCCTTGTCTCAAAGAACTGAGCGTTCGCGATGGCTTTCTGGATTGCCTCATTGTTCTGGCGCTTGGCCTCACGATACCCCTCCCATTGAGGAAGCTCCGGCATCAGCCCCCACGGATCTATGCCCTGCTTGACCACAGCCTCGCAGATCTGTATGCCCCGCACAAGCTGCTCCTTAAAATCTTTCGTGATGAGCAACATCCCGGAGAAGACATCGCTCAGGGTGGGGAAGGCACCCTCGGGCAGCTTCGAGCGGTGCTTCAGAGCTTCAGGTCCTTGGGTGTCAAGCGTAGCCACGTACTCAACTAAGCGCTCCGCATCGGGCAGGGAGCACAAGCGATAAGCTTGAAGGCAAGCAGGGGGCAAAGGCTCCGCCGTGTCGTGATGGTCGAAGTTATTGAGATGGGTCTGACCGCTGCCGCCGCACTCGATGCAAATCACTGTAGGGTCAGCGAGATCTTCCGGCGAGGCCTTGTCGCGCACGACGACAATCGCATCTTTCTCGGAAACACCCAAAATGAAGGCCGTTAAGGCCGTATCGAGGTCAACTTTCTGGATCACGACTTTGCGGCTCATAGCTCCTCCAGCGCGCGGCGCAGCTCCCGCTTAAGCCGCCGGCGATCATAGACCTTCTTGCTCTGATGGATGCGGTCAAAGGGCTTAATGTGCCAGAGCCGGCGAGGAAACTTCATTGCCTTGCTTTTTGTGTGCATCCCCATCACTCCACAAAACAATAAACTCAAGCTGCTACAGGAATCTTTCACGCTGTCAGGAGCTGTCAGATATTTTGCTTAATAGCTTCCGCAAGCTCATCGAGAGCCTTAACTCCGAACGGATGGTCATTAAGCTCTCCTATTGATTTACCGACTAAGCAATAAAGCATGTTAGCAGCTGAACTGACCGCACAATCTGCTTGGGATTGTGATACAGCCAGAAGCCCATGCTCATCATAAGACATATTCCGAGCCTCGTTGAATTTTTCATATTGCTGCTTCAATATAGTGAAATCTTTACTCTCGAGTTTTGTCTTCCGCTCAGAGGCCAATATCTCCACTACTGCAGCCTTTTCCTTCAACTCACGAAGCTGGCCTTTCCAGATACCCTTGATACGATCCACAGTAGACTTATTCAAATGCTTTAGCTGAGAGGTCTGGCTTCGCAGCCCCTTTCTGGGATCTAACCCCGCTTGGTAAATGAGATAATTTAGGATACCCTCATACAGCCGTCGCGCTTTCGTGGTCACGTTAATGTAATTGCCGGACCGGCGCCGCCTCACTAAGGCGGCATAGATATCTTCCAGTATTGACTCTGTCTCCCTTAGGCTGCTGTAGCTCTTTAAATCGTTGACGATCCTCGTTAAGGTATTGAGCTGGTCGTCCAGATGAGGGAGTTTGTCCCAAAGATTAACGTTTTTGAGTGCTTGCTTCGCCCCGGGGGTACCTTCAAACTTTTCTAGAGCCTCTTGGAATTCGGCCTGATCCCAGAGCTGGTAGACCTCCATCAATGAGGCAACAGCTTGAGCTTTTGACCGGCGCTCTCGTATTAAGCTCATCCGTGAGATTTCTCTGAAGGCAGAGCCTGCTTGCCCAAAGGCCATCGCTTTCAGCAGATTAACCGCCCGTTCGAGGCGATCACGCTCGGTCAGGTACCCCAGGCTGACGGATTTCACGCACACTGCGTCAAGGGGAAGCTTGGTCGGGTCTAAAGATTGCCAAATCTGCTGATACGGCAAGAACCCCGAGTCGAGCAAGAATGTCAGCGCCGCGCTCATGGCCGGGGTTCCTGAGGAGATGTTGATATGGACTTCGTCATCAGGAGCGATTTGCCCTTGAAGCACCTCTAATACTGCCGGGATAACCTCATCTAAATCCGCTGGGTTTACTGCTAGTTCACATGAGACAATTTGAGCAATATTGTAAAGTTTTTTAATCTCTTGCTGCGTTGCATCACTTCGATCCTCTAGGCCTTGTTGCAGATATTCTGCTTGTGCGCCATTCTGGAGCACTGCTGTGTGCTGATGAGTCTTAGTGACCAGGAGCAGCACTTTATGAGGAAGCTGGTTGTGCGAATCTAAGTGCTCTAAGATGGAGAGAATAGGTCCAGGTGTTGGCCTTCCTGTGCTGTCAGGGCGTCCCCAAGGGTCGTTCTTCCCAACACAACTGATGAGCACCCTTGCCATATAACTTCATCTTCTGTTTAGCTTGTTTAAGGTAACAGTACGATCCCCTCTAGTTTGCCCCTACCTTCTCAAGTTCCATACCGCTGGGCAGTCTTCACGTTCTGCAACTCGATTATTAACTCTTCGGAAAATCGCGCCGGACGAAGCTGTTTCCATACCGCTGGGCAGTCTTCACGTTCTGCAACCCTTACCATCCGAAAGCCGCATCCCTTGCAGTTTGCGGACCCCGTTTCCGCTAACCTCCCCACGACTCGGAGGCCTCGCCCTCGGCCCTCGACCGCTTCCGCCCCCAATCCTAGGGCCATGCGGCCGATAGGATGCGGCTTCCCGCTCCTTCCGCTAATCCCCCCTACCTTAGAGGCCTCGATGAGGTTAGCGGCCGCTACCTTCATACCATATCCGCCCCCCTTTGTCAACCTCACTTCATGACCGAAGCTTTCTAAGGAGATATTCATTGATCTGCCGGTAAGGGTTATCTAGGTTTGCGTCGTTCGAAAGAAGCGCCACAATTTCACGCAGAGTTGGGATTAGCCACTCGTGATTTGCCCGGCCCCCATTTCGTTGCGGAGGCCTGAAAGCCCTGTTGATCTTATCAAGGGACACACCCTTTAGATCATGGAGCATATCGTTGGATAGGTTCTTAAGACCTAGTAAAGAATTAAGCAGTTGCTGGACCTGCTGCTGCTGGGGAGTAGGCGGCCTTCCGCCTTGCGCCCTGGCGAGCAATTCGTTGCCTATCTCAAAGACGGCACGAATGCGCCAGAGCATCTCGGCATACTCGCGGTTCTTATAGCGGGCTTCAGCAAGGAAGTAGGCCTCGATCACCCGATCGAGTTCTTGAGGTCCTTGAGCCGTTTGCCACCAAGAGCGAAGGGACTGGCTATTCTTGTATCTTTGTAGTGCTTGAGCTGCTTCCCCAAAGTTCAGGTTAAGCCGGTGCTCCGCATGATGCAGTACGGCCTCGACCTCATCATCCCAGAACTTGACCGCTTGGAACATCTTGAGGACTTCAAGCGCCCCGCCGTAGTCGTAGCGGTTCAGCAATTGCTCAATGATGCTGACCGCAAGATCTCGCAAAAAGGGCTTCGCAGACACCGGCTGGAGAGTGCCCTTCTCTGCCCCCGCCCGCAGCTCTGACTCGCTTGGGGGCACTACCTCGTAGAAGCGACACTTGGCTTTGTATAAGCGTAATGCTTGCTCTTGGAGGCTGTCGTTAAGGGCGGGAACTCCGGCGGATAAGGACACATGCAACGTGGCAACCTCCGCCTCAGGAGCCTCACGCAGCAGAAGTTTCCCGAAAAACTCGTACGTCTGCTCTCGCGACGTAGGATTCTGCTGGTATGGCACAACTACGATCCCCCGCACTTGAGTTGGATAATCCCTCTTGATCAACTCCTTGAGCACCCGGCCGGAGTTCACCGAGTCGCGGCAATAGAAACGCTCCGGGGTCTGAGGCGGTGCCGGTTGATCTGTGACCACCAGAATGAGCTTGTCTATGGCCTTCCCGGACTTGAGCACGCCATCGTCGAGCACGGTCTTCAAGATGGGGTACCGCAAGCGCTGAGCTTCGCTTTGATATTCTCTAAGGCGCTGAAGGATCTTTTCTGAAATATACCGTGCGCCATCGCTGCATCCCAAATGTTGCGCAACTTGCTTCTCGTCCCCTTTATCTAGCTCGAAGTGGCAGAAGTTTGGAGCATCTGTGCTCCCCACGTTGTAGTAGAGATCTCGTTCGCCTACGTTCGCGATGCAAACTATCTTGGCCATCACCGGCACCCTCCTCATGATTGGCTTGGCTCACCAGGAGCACCTCCCATGAGTTTCTCAAGCGCTTGGTACCAAGACTTCGATTGGTAGTTACGCGTCCACTTGCCGGCCTCTTTGAGCTTCTGCTGGAGCTGGTGGGCCAGCTGCTGACGGCGGGCAGCGTCGGGAATCTTGCTGAGTTGCTCGATCAGTTGAGGCAGGGTTCCCATATCGCGTGCTTGCCAACGGGCGACGGCAGTCTCTAGGGAAGGCGTGGGATCAGCCGTAGCTGCTGTGAGGGTAGCACCAGCGGTGCCTCCGAGGGGCTGAGCTGAGGCTTCCGTCAACTCGCCATAGCCCGCGCGCGTCTTGGCCCCGATGCCGAGCTCACTGACCGCTGAGTGTAGCCAACTCCGCACTGTCGGTAAGAGAGTTGAGTCTTGCGAAGCAAAATAGAATCTGAAAGCTGATCCCTTACCGACAGTAAGAAATGGAATAGGGGTTGGCTCCAGCCAATCTGCGGGGGGGTCCGTACCGTCGTAATACTTGCTGTAGTGTGGGTTCATAATGTCAAGTTCGAGTTTGGGTAACTCTAGGGGCAGGGCATCGAAAAAGATAACAGAACCTTGATGCGCGGTCGTTCCGAAGATTTGTTGGAACTGTTGAATCGCGTCAAGGTTGGATTTCCCGCCTTCCAGCAGCAGCTTATCAAGCTGTTGAAGGCGTTCTTTTTGATCCGCGATTTGGAGGTGCTCTGCAATCTGCCAGAACGCATAGGAGCGCGTGATGCCTTTTACGGCACTGCCAGGAATGTAAGGGAAGCCGTAAAGCCGGTGCAGAGTCATGCTCGTTTCTAAAACGTTCGCGTTACCCAAGCCGACGATCATGCGCCAGACAACTTCACGGTCTAAGCAATCAAAGACCAAAGGAGGGGTAGTAAAGGCCTTTGATAAAGCGCATAGCTGAGCCTCCATCCGCACTCGAACATGTTGTACCAAGGCTTGCAGTTCCTTTGCCTCCACTTGGTGAGCGAATTCTCGCAGAAAGCTTGATTTCAGCTGTTTCTGCTCAGGCGATGGCAGGAATTTGTTGAAGAAGAGCGCTGGGCTGCCTATGGGCTTGACGATACGGCAGCTGACCAATTTCCCCTTATCATAACGCGGCTGATAATAAGGGTTTACGTGACCTTGCACATCATTAGGGAGTCGTAGCACGATTCCTTCTTGCTCGGTGGGCATAAGCTCCCCCTCAATCCGGCGCCAGCGCCTCAGCGAAGCGCTTCAACCAAGCTACTAACGCCAGAGCTTCCATCGTCGCATGACGATATCGAGTACTGTCTTGCTTAACTAAGCCGCTTATGAGCCCAAAAGAGCCTTCACCCTTAGGTACTATCTTCTTCTCCTCACACAGCCATATTTCCAAATGCTGGTAGAGCTGGCCATGCTCCTTGCTTTCATCAACTTTTGTTCCGGTCTTGTCAGTCCCCTTGGCCAGCAAGAAGGCCAGCGCTTGTCCTAATCCGTTGTTCATCACCATAGAAGGGAACTTTTGGACGATGCTTTTATATTTGTCTTTGTCCGGCACATCGCTCACTTTTTTCCAAGCGAAACTGGCTCGCCTCTGCTCCTCAGTCTGCTGCATGCTGGGTTCAGGCATACTTCACCTCTCTTCAGGACTTCTTCGCCTCAGTATAGGCACGCACACGCACCAAGCCGCGCCCGACCGTCGCGTCCCCACCCATTTGCACAAGTGCTCCTTCGACCTTGCCAATCAGGTATTCCAAGACTTTTTCAGCTTCCCCTTTACCATCTTTCTTTAGAGCGCTAGGTAGTTGCCCATCAGCCACGCGCGGATCGGCAGCTAGTGCCAAAGTGTAGAGCAACGTGTCTGCCGGGAGATGCTCTTCCGTCCACAGCGCACCTCTTGCGACCGTGCCTTTCGTGGGATCGATACGAATTCGCGTGATGACTTCGGTCCCAAACAGGGTGAAGTCGCGGAAATCCTCGTCGCGCAAGATGACCAAGTTCGAGTGCACTTGGCTGTTCGTCTTTTCGTACAGGCGGGTCTTCCAGTAAGTGTGAGCATCGGTCGCAGGGAAAGCTTGTGTCGCCAGCCACTCAGCTATCCCTTCAGCTTGAGTATTTGGGAGCTCTTTTCCCGTGAAGGCATATTCCTCCAAAATGACGATACCGTCTGCGCTCTTGACAGTGGATCCGTTAGTGATCCAAGCCTGCCCTTGCTCAGGCTGAGGTGGGACTTCCCATGAGACTGTTTGCTTAGCAACTTCTAAGTCGCGGTGCAGACGCGCCAGAGCCTGCGGACAGGTTATCCAAGCGAAAACCCCAACCAATGAACGCACAGGGAATAAGACGATCCTTGCTTCAGTAAATGAGAGAGCACCGCCATGCGTATCTGCTTCGCTTGTCTCTGGCCCGAAGACCGCTTGGATGCCGCTCGATAGTAACTTTTGCTTATATTCTTTCTCGCGTTCGCTGATCTCACTTTCGAGATTTTTTCTGCTATCATTGTTTTTCATCTCAGCAAGTTTTGCTTTGAGAGCTGCCAGTTCACGACCCATTTGATTCAAGCCCTCTTGCTCGCTAATGAAGTCGCGGAAGACGCCTTTAAGTCCAGATGGTTGCATAATGGGGAAGTTCGAGGCCTTCTCTCGTTGAACTGGCAAATCTGCTAGGCCTAAGCTTGCACCACTTCCCGGATGCAACGGTGTCTCTGTATATAAGAACAAGACTCCGGCTTTCTTAAACATAGCGCTTATCCCTCCTTTGGTTTGGCATAGTCCCAACACCCGACGAACGTCAGCCCGAAGCCGACCTTCTCTAATTTTAATCGTTTCAGCTTATCGCCGGTAACCGATTCCTGCACTCGGCATTTTAGATGGAACACCTTTATCACATCCTTCGCTTGACCCTCTTTGAGCTTGAAGAAGTAGACGCTCCCCGGGGGCACAGCCTTGTACATCACCTTGGGTCTCTTGTTTGCTAGATCCCAGCCCCCAATGGGCAACGACTTTCCCACCGCCGCAGCAACCAACTGAACCCGTAGACCATCTATGGTCCCCTCTAGCCTCGCACGATCTGTGATGAAATCCGGTAGCCAGCCGTTCTTGAAGATCGCCGGGCTAGCTAGATAGAGCTTGAAACACTTTGTTCGCTTAATTTGTTCTTCGAGTGCAGCCCCCAGCTTCTCCAGCTCGTTGAGGGGATTACCCTCTTTCAGGGTCTGATAGTACGCCCCCCGGCTCTCTCCTCCTAGCTGTAACAACCCTTCGTGAGGAAAATTATAATTAACCGAAGTATTTGCGAAAGATAGGCCTGCTACTTCTAGCACGAATCCAGTCTTATCAGCAAGTCGAATCATCTCCGGCATATAGAACATGCCCTCTTTTGCCGTGCGCCGCCCTGGTTCTAACGCGATCCCCACCCGCAGCTCGCGCTGGAAGAACTCTGTGTCGCACTCGTCTTCGCGAGGCATCTCTCCCCGCAAGTAACGCTGCACTCCTTGGCTGCTCAAGAAGACATCTTTCAGCTCGCTGCCCAGCGATTCGCGCGACCACAGCACCCGCAAGACATTTTCCTCTCCATCACCGTGGGACGAGTTGAACCGTACCCCATCGGGCACCTTACTTAGGGGACTCAAACGCTGCTTCTCGAAGAGGTCGAACGGAGCGGGAAAGAAAAGCTCACACCGCCCATCTTGCTCCCGACGTGCAAGAAATGGGCCGCGAAACTCCAGCTTTCCATAGCTTTCTACATCGCCAAGCACAGCTATAATCTCGTTCAGTTCTCGATGGTTGGCCTTCTTAGTAATATGCTCTTGATAGGCACCAAGGTTGGATCTAATCATCGGGAGAACATCAGCCAAGACGCGCGAGCGGATGGCTCCCACAAACGGGTAGGGTGTCGGCGGGAAAGCGCTTTTGGCCTGGAAGCTCTCGCCCGCGGTGAATGGCTTGCTATCGCGGAAGAATAAAACATCCAAGGGCTCGATCCATAGCCACTTACTCTCCGCCATCGCCACCTCCCTGAGCCAAGAAACGAGCGAGCAAGAGCAAACCTTGCAGACGTCCCCACGCTCTGTGCTCCCAGACCTCAGCCGGCTGCGGTGAACAGAGGCCCTCAAAAAGCTGAGCAATCTGGTCGGCTAACGCTTCCTTCTTGGTAGAGTCACTCACGTGGCGCTTAACGAGCCGCTTGATCTCACTGCTCTGTGCCTTTCTATCGCCAAGCAGAGCCATGCCCCGCGCTTCATCTTTCATATCATAAGCGAGCTTGGACGAAAGCTCCTCTTGCATGGCGCGGACAATGCCTTCTAGCATTTCTAAGGTGTTGAATTCTTTCCCGTTTGCTTCCAGCTTCCACTTCGCACCTACTTTCAGCGGTTCGCCGGAGCGCTTCATCAAATGGATCGCAAAGGCGTTGCGGCCGAGTTCCTCTTTCGCGTGCTCCTTCATGGCGCGATAGGCTTCTTCCACTGCATGGGAGAATGGGTGCGTGTGGTGCACGATGGCCACTCCTGCGCTTAGCGAGAACTGAGAGCCTAGGAGCATGAAGCGTCGCTCGTCATTGGAATTGTTTACCCGTGTGGCAAAGCCGTTGCTCACCTTTTTAATGGCGGCAGCCTCAGGCTCTATCTTTTCACCGGAGCAGAGCCAGCGCAGCTTCCTCAGCACAGGCAACAACTCACTGATGGGCACGAAAGCGAGCACATCGTCACCGCCGGCGTAGATCAGCTTGCCTACATGCTCCTCTTCGACGATCTGCCGAACGACCTGTAGGGCGAAGTTCTTCTGGGCGGCGGTCAGAGCCATGTGCAGGGTCGGTCCCAAGGGGCGCTGGCGGCAGAGCAAGCTTTTCATTGCAGAGTCGTTCATGAAAACGTTGGCGACTTCCGGATGTAGGAGCTTGAGCAGCTCTGGCCCCTTCTGGCCGCTGACCCACTGGCCCATATGATCGCCGTCCATGGCAATGAGGGCGTAGTACTTGCTGGGCTTGATCTTCAAGATCTCCTCAGCTGCTTTGCGAAGGTTAGCGGCAGCAGTCTTGGCATCCTCAAGCCTTTTAGCGTTATCCTGCTGTTGAAATGTCCCTTTTGTGATCGGATACTCACGCTCGATCCTCTCCGGCACAAAGGACTCGTCGAAGAGCCACTCGCCATCAATACGGGTGAAGTCGCTAAGATCTTGGGATACAAGCTTCTCGAGGGCGGGGATTGGGGCAGAGTAGTAGTAGATGTCATACGGGCCTTTGCCATCGTTGGGCTTCAAAAAGCTCTTGACTTTATTGATATAATCCTCTACAGCTTTGCGCAGTCTATTTGCATCGGAATCGCTATTTTGTAGCTTCCGCAGGATCATGTGCTTAAACGATGCCGTCGCGATGCTACTGGTTGAGGGGAAGAGCAAATGTGCTTCAGCCGGCCTGAAAATACCCGCAAATACCTTGGGTAGGAAGTGCTGTTCCCAAGCTAAGCGCCTTGTCAGGCACACCGCGCAGAGCCGCTCGCCCCTGCGGATACGTCCTGCCAGCCTCACATCATCGGTCTTAATCCGCCTCAGCTTCTCCCAAAAATCGCGCAAGTTGCTATAATCCCCCTTCCCTTCTGGATGCAGGGCACTCCTTACCCCACAGAGTGAGCATTTCTCACCAGGAGCTTCATGCTGGCAGAAGTTCCGCAGGTTCTTGCGATTCGTTAGGGTGTGCGCCGCCAATTGTGAGACGGGACTGTAGCCCATGCCGATGTTCGCGTTGCCCTTAGACCTCTCGTAAAGCTTCTGAAAATCTTCAAAAGCTTCCTGAGGGTTGCCAGCATCCAGCTTGATGAGACTCTCGAACTCTTTGATGGCTTGCTGCACTTTCTCAGCCTGCTCATTCTTATCCGGCGCGCGATCCAAGGGATAGATCACCCAGAAGATCCCAAGACGGTCTATCAAGTCTGGCACCTGCTCCTCCCAGAGCTTGACCCAATTATTGTCGTTTCTCAGCTCGATCTTCTGGCCATCTTTCGCAGCAGCTTCTTCTACAGCGGTGCGTACGTTGGCGGCAATCCATTTCCAACTGCAATGGACGGCATCGGCTGCCTCCTGAGCAAGCTGAGATGCTTGATCCTCGGGCACAATTGCCGTGAACATATTAGGGAAGCTCGCAATCTTGATGTCTTCACCCAAGCCGTCGGCTGGTGTCTTCAAGAACTCTGGTTTGTCTATCTGCAGCACATCCCAAAGATCTTTCTCATTAAGGCGGAAGTCCTGATAGATCCACAGATCGGTCAGCGGCTGGCCGCGCAGGTCGGGATAGATCAAACAATCCGGGCCGCACTTATCTGCGATTACTTTGATCGCTTCCCAGGTCAAGTAAGA